>Ga0209933_1000800_pt1 | contig 45261 bp, 42 predicted proteins | sample ThiBiot_300_biof_FD_183944 | JGI IMG/M metagenome (GOLD analysis project Ga0209933, IMG submission 183944) | Wastewater bioreactor microbial communities from Cape Town, South Africa - Thiocy_cont_300_biof (SPAdes) | ecosystem: Engineered > Bioremediation > Thiocyanate > Unclassified | place...
GCCGATTTGCCTCCTCAGGAACGTTTTCTGCAGCAGGAGAGCTACGTAGGGCTACAGGCTGGACTATTGATCAACAACCGGAATAACCCTGTACAACCTTCGCGGGGCCTGCACTGGAACACGACGGTCCTGGCTTTGCAGGGGTTCGACGAAAAAAGCAATAACCTGTTGCAATTCCGCACCGATCTAAGCATCTATACCAGTTTCAGCCCAGCCGCCCGGTTTGTCATTTCCAACCGAATTGGTGGCGGACTGACGTACGGAAACCCTGCTTTTTACCAGTTGCTCTACCTGGGTGGCCAAGACAACCTTCGCGGGTTTCGGACGTATCGATTTGCGGGAAATCACCTGATCTATCATAACATCGAAGCCCGGCTGAAGCTGTTTAGTTTTCGGTCCTTTCTGTTTCCAGCCAGTGTAGGCTTACTGGCGTTCAATGATGTAGGTCGGGTATGGCTCAACGGAGAATCGTCGCATCGCTGGCATGACGGCTATGGAGCAGGGCTCTATATGAATCCAGCTCAATTACTTACGATAACGGCATCCGTTGGTTTTTCCGATGAATCAACCTTACCTTACGTGTCGCTTGGTTTCCGATTCTGATTTCACTGAAAAACTGCAACCCAATGCTTCCTGACCTCTTAACACAGACCGAAACCTACGCTATTCAATTTTTTGTCGATCACCTAAGCCCCGATTTTACCTATCACAATCGGGAACATACGCAGGAGGTCGTACAGGCTGTCGATCAAATGGCCCGATTTTATAAATTGTCTGAGTCGGACTATACGACGGTTATGGTAGCGGCCTGGTTACATGACCTGGGGAATCTGACCGGGCCATCTGGTGGGCATGAAGAACGAAGCGTCGGATTAGCCGCTGATTTTTTAACAAAGCTGGGTGTTTCGACGGAGATTATCAGGAATGTTCAGGCCTGTATTCGGGCTACTAAAATGCCGCAATCGCCTACCAATCGTCTGGAGGAAATCCTGTGTGATGCCGATCTGTTTCACTTGGGTAGCGAAGATTATCCTGATTACCAGAAACGACTTCGGAAAGAGCAGGAAAACCGGACGGGTCTGGAGATTTCGGGGAAAGTTTGGCGGCAACAGAACATTTCCTTACTCGAAAGTCATCGCTACTTTACTGACTATGCCCAGGAGAAACTGGCGGCCGGCCAGGCTGAGAACCTTCGTCAATTGCTGGAAAAGCAAGCCGAAAAGGCCACCGGAAAAGAGGCTAAGCAGGAGAAAAATAGCCCCAAAGAACATACCGTTGTTGCTGAGAAACCTGCTTCTGATACGGTTGAACCGCCAATGTCAGACCCATTGAGTTGGAAGGAGCCAAAGGAAAAGAAAAAAGAGAAGGATAAACGTTCAGAGCGTGGCATCGAAACCATGTTTCGAACCACCTCGACTAATCACATGCGCCTGAGCGAAATTGCCGATAGCAAGGCCAATATTATGATTTCGGTAAACTCGATCATGGTATCGGTACTTGTGTCGATATTGCCGCGCCGGATCGAGGAAAACCCATATTTGATGGTTCCTACCACTTTATTTTTGATTACGTCGGTACTAACCATCGTGTTTGCTATCCTGACTACCCGGCCCAACGTCAGTCATGGTACCTTTAGCCACAGCGACATTGAGCAGGGCAAGGGGAATCTGCTATTTTTCGGTAATTTCTACCAGATGAGTTTAGGCGAGTATGAATGGGGTATCCAGCAGTTAATGAACGACAGTACCTATCTCTACAACTCAATGGCCCGCGACATTTATTACCTGGGGCTAGTGCTGGCTAGAAAATATAAACTACTTCGGGTGGCCTACAACATATTCATGTTTGGCTTTATCATTTCCATTCTGGCCTTTCTGGTTGTGTTTTTCATTAAAAAGTAAAAGCAAAACATAAAACTTCCCGAAGGTTGCAAACCCTCGGGAAGCTGACATCACGGAAAAATGGCTTATCTCGATTTACAACTACATCCGGCCAACCAGCAGTTCGACGATGTATTGGTAGGAGTCGGTGGTTAATTTCTGGTTGATGGTTTGGTCCCACCGTTCGCGTTCAGTAACTCGGCCATCGGCGTTTAGTGTGTATTTGTATCGGTAGTTGAATAGAACTTTATAGGGGCTGCTCTGAATACGGCTGATACTCTGAACCAGATGTTTGTGAAATTTTCCGAAAATGGGGAGGAACAATAACTCGGTGCCCTGGTCAAGGTTGCTGTCGAATGTGGTATGCAATGGGTTCTGAGGATGGTAGTCCGTCTGCATAGGGCCATATCCCGTATAGCTGTATAGATTTTGATACTCAATCGTTCCGTTGAACTTCTGCGTCACCATCGATAGTTCGCCATCGCCATCGTAAGTGAATTCAGTAGAGCGGGCTGAACCGCCATCTTCCCGGTATTTAACCAGGTGCTGGTTCACAAAGTCATAATCTACATAATACTCCATTGAAACGGCGCCGGTGTTGTCGTAAAAGCGGACCCAACCCGTGTTGGCAGTGTAATCGGGATTGAGGCTGATCACATTGACTTTGTATTTTACCGGTACACCACTGTTGGTCGAATAGCTGGTAGCTTTTACGTAAGCGGGGCTTACACTGTGCTCATAGTCCGTGTAAAAGTTGCTGCGTTTAACTTTTACAATCTTACCATCGGCGTTATATGATAGCTCATACGGTCCTTCTTTTACCAGCGTATATTTCTTGGTAGCTGCCAGCAAGTTACTTTGTACAGCGACATCGGACCCGGCATGGGTATTGGTTACTTCTGGGCCTACAGGGGTAGGGAGGGCATCTTTTTGGCAGGAAACCAGACTGGTACTTACGGCAAAACTTACAGCACACAGGGTAATCTTAAAAGCGGAATTCATTGGATTTGTTGTGTTTGAAATAGAATTAGTGAATGGTTGTCAACCATTGTATCGATTGAACACAACAAAGGTAGAGGGATCGGTGGGCGGCCTGCCAGCTTCAGTCAACAACGGGTAGCGCTGACTGAATAACTAGCGGGGGAAATTGGATAGTTTGACGATTGCCTATTATGACATAAAAGCCATACAAGGTCATTCAGTTTGATCAATAGCGCATCAGATGCAGTGCTGTTTTAAACCGTTGGCCATACCTGAAAGGCTTCACCAACCCCAAATTCCGATCGGTCGGCAGGAAGCTCCATGAAGCCATCAGCGGCTAACAGATTCGCAAAATCGGCAGAGCCGGAGCCGGGTAGGGGGTGAGCCAGTGTTCGTCCGTCAGGTTCAGAGATAAGCCGGACAGGCAGGAAATAGGTGATAGCCGGTTTGAAAACAACGGGTTGAGTGAGCTGGGCATAGTGTGCAGGAGCCGGGCCTAGTCCGAGCGATGCCCTTAGGTAGGGTATCACATACCGATACGCACATAAAACGGTCGAAACCGGGTTGCCGGGAAGCGCAAAAACGGTTCGATTCGGATAGGCCGTATCGGCTGAAGAGGTTCCAAACCAGAGTGGCTTTCCCGGTCGTTGTTCAATCTTATGGAAATGCTTCTGAATACCCAGTCGCGCCAGTACATCTGGTACAAAATCGGCTTTCCCAGCCGACACGCCCCCGCTCAGAATCAGAACATCATTTTGTACCAATAACGCCTGAATGGCTGTCTGTAACTGGTATTCATCATCGACAATGTGATGCAGGGTAGCCGAAATACCCACTGACATAAGGGCCGCTCGCAGCATGTAGGTATTCGACCGGCGAATCTGATGGGGGAGGGGTGTGTCACCCACATCGACTAGTTCATCGCCTGTTGATATGAGCGCCACGCGGGGTAATGCGGAAACCACAATGGTTGATTGGCCCACCGAAGCGGCTACAGCAATGGCGGATGGACTCAGCCGAGTGCCCGTAGGCAGCAATTCATCACCCGCCTGTCGGTCGATAGCCTGAGCATGGACGTGCTGACCTAACACTACATCGTCAATTGTAATGGTAGCCTGACCGTTGGCAACCGTTATGTCTTCATACCGAACAATCGTATCGATTCCCGCAGGTAGCATGGCGCCCGTCATCACTTCCAGACAGGCTGTTGAGTCAGCGAGAGTTTGCTGAGGCTGACCAGCAAATTGTTGTCCAATAATCGTAAAGGTTCGCTGACCAGAAGCATAAGCGGCATATGCAATCCCAATGCCATCCATCGACACACGATTGAACGGTGGGAAGTCACGGTCGGCATACACCGGTTCGCGCAGCACACGGCCTAACGAATCGTTTAGGGAAATAGCCTCAGTAGGCAGCGTAAGCAGGTGTTGTTGAGTAACGGCAAAGGCTTCGGCAACAGAAAACATAACTGAATGACTAATGGGTAATGAATAATGGACAATGTACAATGAAAATACCTAATACGGTTCCTCTCTTTGTACCTTTACATTACCCATTAGTCATTGTCCATTGTTCATTACTCGTACAGTTATGTTTTCGCACCTTAACGCCGAAGGAAATCCCGCTATGGTTGATGTGGGCGGTAAAACCGTTTCGCGTCGAACGGCCCGTGCCCGCAGTGTTGTGGCACTTGGACCTGATATTATGCAGCATCTGGCTCCGTCAGGCTCGAATGGAACGGAGATTACGACCAAAAAAGGTCCTGTTTTTCAAACGGCGATTATTGCTGGAACGATGGCTGCTAAACGGACCGATGACCTAATCCCGCTCTGTCATTCACTGGGGCTCGACAATTGCCAGATTACCGTAACCACCGAAGGGACTGATGCCATTGTAGACTGTCTGGTGTCGACCGAGGGCAAAACCGGGGTTGAGATGGAAGCGCTGGTTGGAGCATCGGTAGCGGCTTTGACAATCTATGATATGTGTAAAGCCTTCTCGCACGACATTGTGATCAAAGAAACCAAGCTCATGGAAAAAACGGGCGGTAAACGAGACTTTCGACGTGAGTAAAATCAATGGACTCATCCTGACGGGCGGGCGTAGCACGCGTATGGGTACGGATAAATCGCAGTTGATCTATCACGGAAAATCCCAGCGCGATCATTTAACCGAATTGCTCCGACCGTATTGCAGCGTGGTATTCTGGTCGGTGAATAGCACGCAGGAAGCCGAACTGGAGGTGGCTGGGCAACTTCAGCTTCGGCTAGTGGATCGGTATGATCTGCCGGGGCCGATTAACGGTATTTTGTCGGCGTTTGCCTATGATCCACAGGCTGCCTGGTTTGTCGTAGCTTGCGACATGCCACTTGTATCGCCTAAATCCATTGATGCACTGGTGAAAGGGCGAAATCCGGCCAAACTGGCTACCGTATTTTACGATTCAGATGGTCAGTTGCCTGAACCGCTGTTGGGTATTTACGAACCTGCTTTTGGCCCTGTTTTGCATCAGGCTGTTGCTGAAGGGGCTTATTCCCCTCGCCAGATTCTTCTCCAGAATGATATTCTTCTGTTGACGGCACCTGACCTTCGCGAACTGACAAATATTAATAATCCTGAAGAGCGCCAAAAACTTGGACTATAAACAATTGGTTTGTCGAAAAACAGATAATCAAACCAATTCGCTATGACCATATTTCGCCATTTTCTCCTGGCCGCTGGCTCGGTGCTGCTGGGCATTCCGGCTACGGCCCAATCGAATGCCGTTGATTTGCAGGTATTTTCGAATGAACGGATTCAGCATCAGAAAACACTTGGCCTTACATTAGGCGGGTATGCGCTCGCAAACATAGCTGTTGGCAGTATTGCCGCTGGACAAACATCGGGCGAAACGAAGTATTTTCACCGGATGAACGTGTATTGGAATCTGGTTAACCTCGGTATTGCCGGAGTAGGTTTGCTAGGCTCCCGCAGGCCTCAAAAAGGCAATGAAACGCTGAGCGATGCAGTTCGGAAACACGAAACCATGAAACAGATTTTGCTGCTCAATACCGGACTCGATGTAGCTTACGTGATTGGCGGAGCTTATCTGCGTGAACGGGCAGAAACCCGACCCGACCAGGCCGACCAACTGCGAGGTTACGGGAAGTCCATCATGGTGCAGGGTGGATTTCTGCTGGCTTTCGATCTGGTCAATTACCTGATCTTCAAAAAAAGGGGCGACAAGCAGGAGCGTTTATTGCTCTCATCAAGTCCATCGGGTGTCGGATTGATGTGGCCGATTCGGTAAACAGGGTATTGATAATCCTCGCATTAATCCCGAAACGAGATGGTATAAAAGATGGGTTTTTGCAACCTCATACTTGTACCATTCTTGTATTGAATGCGGGCATCCTCTAGTTGAATAATGTATCGGTCGCCCGGAGCTTCAGCAGGAGCAAAGGCGATAGATAAATCATTACCTGAACCTGACCAGTTCAAAAAACCGACTCGTGTTGTGCCCCGCACTCGATTGATGACAGCATTTTTAATGATCACGTTGGAATCTAGCTCTGGGTGTTGCCGATGAGCCTCTGGCGTAAGCTGGCAGGTGAGGGTAATGGTTTGTGAAGAAATTGGGACTTTACTGGTTGGCCCAACGGGTTTTCCATCGGCCAGAATAGTAAACTGAACGGGAGGGTCAGCTATGGCCTGTGCTAGTGTACGTTGTGGCAGGCTGTTCAGAGATACCAGCATAAAAACGATTAATAAGGGTCGCATAGCTACGTGTGAAGGGGTTTTGAGCCAATAACGGAATTGTAAAGTATGTATTGCTGACTTCGTAATGTACTTGTGAATCCAATTGTTGCGGCTCAATTTCTCTGTTTTGGATTGAGCCGATGAAATAGGAGCATAAACCCGAACCAATCCCCTGTACTGATCGTTCTGCGGTAATTTACTAATCGCACCGGTAGCTCGGCGCCACTACTTTATGCAGGTACCGTTACAACCCTTTCAGTCATTCCTTACAAACGCCATTACCGTCATTCAGCAGGACCCCGATGCCGTTGGACTAGCCGTTGGCGGTTCCTGGGCATCGGGTGAGCTGGACGCCTACTCCGACCTCGATCTGGTTCTGGTCAGTAACCAGCAAATTGCGCCTGAACTGGCCAACATGCAGGTCGTTGCTGCCCGATTCGGATCGATGCTGGCTTCCTTTCGGGGCGACCACGTAGGCGAACCCCGTTTGTTGATCGCCCTCTATGAGTCGGCCTTGTTGCATGTTGATATTAAATTCCTAACCCCCGACGAGTTCCATCACCGCGTTGAAAACCCGACAATTCTTTGGGAAAAGGACGGCATGCTGACATCAATTATGGAACAAACTACGGCTCATTATCCGCCTTTTGATTTTCAGTGGGCCGAAGATCGTTTCTGGATTTGGGCCCATTATGCTGCCCTGAAAGTGGGTCGCGGGGAGTATTTCGAAGCTATTGATTTTCTTGCCTTTGTTCGAAATGCCGTCATCGGGCCGCTGCTTCATCTGAAAAATGCCAGTTTACCACGAGGGGTTCGTCGGGCTGAAACAACGTTCGGAACCGATGAGTTAACCCGACTGCGTAAAACGGTTTCGATGCCCGACCGAATGACACTGTTGAGTAGTTTGTGGGAGGTAATGTATATGTATGAATCCCTGCGCGATGCACTGGCACCCGACACGTTTCGTAAAAACAGTGCTGCCCAACTGGCTGTTACCAAGTATCTTGCTGCCCTTTAAAATTTGTCATTCATTGTCAGTAAGCCGCCATACAGTAATCATTTATTGTTGAGGCTGTGAATGATAATGAATGACCACTCAATAACAATGAATGACCCGTATATGACAACAATTGAGGACGAACGTTTTTTGCGCGAGGCTATCCAGCTGGCCCGCGAAGGTATGAACAGCAATCAGGGAGGACCATTTGGTTGCGTGATTGTTCGGGATGGTGAAATTGTTGGGAAAGGCTGCAATCGGGTTACCTCAACCAACGACCCAACGGCTCATGCCGAAGTAGTGGCCATCCGTGATGCCTGCCAGAATCTGGATTCGTTTCAACTGGATGGCTGTACACTCTATGCCTCTTGCGAACCCTGCCCCATGTGCCTGGGGGCTATTTACTGGGCCCGACCCAGTCGGATTGTGTATGCAGCCGAGCATACCGATGCGGCCGACGCTGGTTTCGATGATTCGTTTATTTACAAAGAGTTGGAAAAAAAGCACGAAGAGCGCCACATCCCGATGCAACAACTGCTGCGCAACGAAGCCGGACAGGTGTTTCGGGAGTGGGTGGCTCTGGAGAAACGGATGCCCTATTGATACGTGAATTTTTTCGACAGGATTTACCGGATGAACAGGATTTATTGGTCTAGCTTAAATCCTGTTCATCCGGTAAATCCTGTCAGAGAGAAAAAGCTGTACTTTTGTAAAAAAATAGACTACGTCATGCCAGGAATGGAATTTTTTGGAGCGGCTGAGCGCAAGGAAATCAACGATGTGCTCGAGACCGGCATCCTGTTTCGGTATAATCACGAAGCGCAGCGGAACAATATCTACAAAGCCCGCGAATTTGAGGCCGAGGTTTCTAAGGTCGTAGGGGCGAAATATGCTCATGCGGTATCGAGTGGCTCAACGGCCGTACTCTGTGCATTGGCAGCCGCTGGGATTGGTGCAGGTGACGAGGTCATTGTGCCGCCCTTTACCTACATCGCTACCGTCGAAGCGGTTCTGATGATTGGTGCCTTACCGGTTTTTGCCGACATCGACGAAACGCTTTGCCTGAGTGCCGATGGGATTCGTAAAGCCATCACCCCTAAGACCAAAGCCGTTTGCCTGGTCCATATGTGCGGACAAATGGCCGATATGGATGCGATCATGGCTGTTATTACTGAACATAATCTGGTACTCGTTGAAGATGCTGGTCAGGCGATGGGTGCATCGTTTAAAGGTGTTTCGACAGGGCTTTGGGGTAAAACGGGCGCGTATTCGTTCGATTTCTTCAAAATCGCAACGGCAGGCGAAGGGGGTATTATGGTTACCAACGACGAAACGGCCTATAAACACGCTGATTCCTATTCCGATCATGGACACGACCACATTGGCACCAATAGGGGTATGGAGCAGCACCCGATTCTGGGCTTCAACTACCGGATCAGCGAACTGCATGCGGCTGTAGGTCTGGTACAAACCCGTCGGGTCCCTGAAATCGTCCAGAAAAACAACACCCACAAAAAGCGGTTGATGGAACGGCTGGCGAATGTGCCGGGGGTATCGTTTGCCCGTATTCCTGACGCTGACGGCGATTCGGCTACGTTCTTGAACCTGTTTCTGGAAGATACGCAGTCGGCCCAGCGTACCGTTGCCGAGCTGAATGCGGCTGGTGTTGGTGGGTTCAATTACTGGTTCGTCAATATGTATCACTTCATCAATCAGTGGGATCATATCAAGGAAATGCGGACCGCATCGGCATTGGCAGTTGAGAAGTTCGGTGCCCCTCAGGATTATAAAAACCTCGACATTCCGCGTGCGCAGGCCGTTATTGGCCGGTTGATTTCGTTCGGTATTCGGGCATCGTGGACCACAGACGAAGTAGAAAAGCTAGCCGCTGTCATTGAAGCCGCCGTTCGGAAAGCAACACTGGTAGAAGCGTAATTTTTAACAAGCACCACAAATGTCAACAACAGCCTTACTAACGGAAATAACGGCTCTGCCTCCCGAACTGCGTCAGGAAGTAGAAGATTTTGTTGCGTTTTTGCGAACGAAATCCCAACGAACTTCAGCTATAAAAGAGCGGGAATTCGGTTATGCAAAAGGTAAGGTGCGATTGGCTAAAGACTTTGATGAGCCATTGGACGAGTTTAATGAATATATGTAATGAGGTTGTTGCTGGACACGCACACGCTGCTCTGGTTTTATAGCGGAGATGAATCTTTACCAGACAGTCTTCGACGAATAATAAGCAATCCTGATAACTTGTGTTTTATTAGCATTGCCAGCTTGTGGGAGATTACGATCAAGATGGGTATTGGGAAATTGGAGATTGATTCGCCAATAACCGAACTGTTTAGTTTTTTGGATCGTAATCGGTTTTGGGTAATGCCAATAGAATTGGAGCATTTAGTACAACTTCAAGGATTACCTTATCATCATAAAGACCCTTTCGACAGGCTCATTATAGCACAGGCTTTATCCGAAAATATATCTATTGCTACAAGAGACTCTGTTTTTAGTACATATGGCTTACGTATAATATGGTAACTGCACAGACACAAACCACGCATAAAAATTTTAAAGGCATCGAAAAGACCGTGTTTGGTCGGGGGAGCTTTTCCCAACTCGATGACATTCTGGCTCCGCACCGGGCCGAAAATGAACACTATTTCGTTTTTCTGGTCGATAAGTATTTCGAAGGCAAACCGCTCCAGGAACGGGTTCCGGCACATCCTGAAGACCTGACCTATTACATCAGTGTTGAAGAGCATGAGCCAACCACCGACCAGATCGACCAGCTCCGCGACGAAATTCTGGCTAAGAAAGGTCTTCCTTCGGGTGTAGTAGGCATTGGAGGTGGTAGCATCATGGACATTGCCAAAGCCCTGTCGCTGATGTTTACCAACGAAGGGTCTTCTACGCTGTATCAGGGTCTGAACCTGATCAAAAAGCCGGGTATTTACCACGTTGGCGTACCAACTATTTCGGGTACTGGGGCTGAGGTGTCGATGACGGCTGTCTTGACGGGACCGGTAAAAAAACTCGGTCTCAAATGTGAATGGACGGTATTTAATCAGGTTGTTCTCGACCCTGAACTCATTGTGACGGTGCCGCGCAACTGGTGGTTTTACACGGGTATGGATACCTATATCCACTGCGTAGAGTCGGAAAACGGTCGGATGAATAATGCCTATTCGCACGCCTATGCCGAGCAGGCCATGAAGCTGTGCCGGGAGGTGTATCTGGGAGAAAGCTCAGGCCAGACCCCCGAAAACGATGACAAGCTGATGGTAGCCTCCCTGATGGGTGGATTGAGCCTGACCTATTCGGAAGTGGGCGTGTGTCATGCACTGAGCTATGGCCTGTCGAAAATTCTGGGAACTCGCCATTGTTATGCCAATTGCCTGATCATGAATCATCTGGAAGACTATTATCCAGAGGGCGTGGCCGAGTTCAAGCAGATGGTAGCCTATCACCAGATCGACCTTCCACAAGGGCTGGCAAAAGACTGGGACGACGACACCATTACGAAAATGGCGCATGTATCGTACAACCTGCCGCATATGTGGTTACACGCGATCGGCGACAACTGGCAGGAGGTTATTACCATCGATCTGCTGAAAGATTTGTTCCGTCGGCTGTAAATAGAAGGTATTCTGGTTACTACTAAGCATGAAAAACGCAATCCGAATCTTCCTCATTATTCTTACCGTTTCGGTCAATATCGGCTGCGATCAGGTATCGAAAACCATCGTACGCGACAAGGTAAGTTATGGCGAACGTATCTCGTTGGTACAACGTCATCTGACATTGACTAACGTTGAGAATACGGGCGCGTTTTTAAGTTTAGGTAACACATGGCCTCCGCTGATTAAGAACATTCTATTACTGATACTGCCGATATTGGCGCTTTTGGTGGGGTTTGCTTATCTGATTCTTTCGGCAAAGGCTACCCGGCTTCTGGCGCTGGGAGCCAGCTTTATTATAGGAGGAGGTATTGGCAATCTCATCGACCGGGCAGCTTACGGTTCGGTAACCGACTTCTTGCATATCCGTTTGGGTTTGTTGCAAACCGGTATTTTCAACATGGCTGACGTATCGGTCATGGTGGGAGCCGGACTTATTTTATTGGATGCTTTCCTGAAGAAGGATAAGAGCCAGTTTACTTAAAACGACAGAAAAAAATGTCACAAAAAATCGTTCGCGTTGGCGACATCGAGTGCGGGACTGATGACCTATTTCTCATCAGTGGTCCCTGCGTAATCGAAGACGAAAAAATCATGATGACTGTTGCCGAACAACTCCGCGAAATTCAGGAGCGGGTCGGTATCAAAATCATTTATAAATCATCGTTTCAGAAGGACAATCGCTCCAGCCTGAACTATTATAATGGCCCTGGTCTGGAAAAAGGGATTCAGGTGCTGGCTAAAGTAAAAGAGCAGTTCGGTTTTCCGCTGCTGACCGACGTTCATTATCCGGACCAGTGTGCTCCGGTTGCCGAAGTGGTCGATGTGATTCAGATTCCGGCTTACCTATGTATGCAAACCATGCTGGTTACGGCGGCTGCTAAAACCGGACGGGTGGTTAATATCAAACACGGACAGTTTCTGGCACCGGAAAATATGAAACACCCGGTCAAAAAAATTGAGGATTCGGGCAACGACCAAATCATCCTGACCGAGCGCGGTTACACGTTTGGCTATAACGATCTGGTAGTCGATCCACGTAGTTTTTATCACATGGCGCGCACCAATTATCCGGTAGTATTCGACGTAACCCATGCTATTCGGAAGTATGGTATTCCTTCGGCCGATGCCAAAGGGGGCGCTCGTGAATACCTGCCTGTATTGGCTCGTGCAGGTGTCGCTGCGGGTGTTGATGGCCTGTTTGTGGAAACGCATACCTGCCCATCCGAAGCCCTTTGCGACGCAGCCAGCCAACTCGACATCCGATACCTGGAAGAGTTCCTGAAGCCCCTGCTCGAACTCCATGCCGTTGAAGTTAAATACCGGAATACACTGCCAGAATTGGCGTAATAATCTATAAAGTGAGTGGTGTCGGGTTCTCAAACCCGACACCACTCGCGTCAGCAATAGTGTCGGGTTTGAGAACCCGACACCACAATGAATGACTGAAATCGAAACTGCCTTTACCGCCCTGGGTGGAAAATTTGTTACGCCTGCCGACCAGATTGCGAAGAAACTTCTATCGGTGAAGGCCATCGTGTTCGACTGGGACGGTGTGTTTAATAACGGGATTAAGACCGCATCGGGTAGCAGTTCGTTCAGCGAAGTCGATTCAATGGGTACGAACCTGCTCCGGTTTGGCCTTTGGTTGCAGCATAACCAGCAATTACCCGTTGCCGCTGTCATTACGGGGGTAACGAACGATCTGGCCGAAATGCTTGTGCGTCGGGAACATTTTCATGCCTACTACGCGCAGGCCAAGCACAAGATCGACGTATTGCATCATTTGCTGGATCAGCACCAGCTCAAGCCATCGGAAGTAGCCTTTTTCTTCGATGATGCCCTCGACCTGTCCGTAGCCGAAGTAGCAGGGGTTCGGATCATGATTCGGCGGGACGCCAATCCGTTGTTTATGGAGTATGTCATCCGAAACGGTCTTGCCGACTATGTGACGGGTAGTCAAAGTGGTCAGTTTGCCGTGCGCGAGAGCAGCGAATTACTGCTGGGTTTATTAGGTCAATTTGAAACCGTGATGGCCGAACGACTCCGCTATAAGCCGGTTTATGATGCGTATTACCAACAACGCCAGGCCATCGAACCTACGTACTGGATAGTGGGCTCGAATGGGCCCGAGCCTAAATAATGATAACACGGAGATGCGCAAAGAAACACGAAGATACACAGAGAGAATCAACTAAAACTCGGTGAATCTCCCGTCGCTCTTTCACTCTTTCACTCTTTCACTCTTTATAATGATTATCGGCATCATCCCCGCTCGTTATGCTTCTACCCGGTTTCCCGGAAAACCCTTGGCCGATATTGGCGGTAAATCCATGATTCAGCGGGTGCTGGAGCAGGCAAAAAAGGCAACTTCATTAAGCAAAGTAGTTGTCGCCACCGACGATGAACGGATTGCGGAAGCGGTGCGTCGGTTAGGGGAAGAGGTAGTTTTGACCCGCACCGATCACCCTAGCGGAACCGACCGTTGCTGGGAAGCCTACGACCGGTTGGTTGCCGAGGGGCTTGAGCCGAGCGAGAACGATTATATCATCAATATTCAGGGTGATGAACCCTTCATTGATCCGGCACAAATTGACGAACTGGCTGCTATTCTGGACGGATCGGTTGAATTGGCAACGCAGATGGCTACTGTCGATTCGGCCGCTATACTGCATGATCCCAAAGAAGCCAAAATTGTCGTCAATGGGCAGAATGAAGTGCTCTACTTCAGTCGGTTACCCATTCCATATCTGTGGGATATTGAACCTGACCAGTGGCATTTGCATCACGCATATCACCGACATGTAGGTTTATACGCATACCGGGCTGATATTCTGGCTAAAATCACTCAATTGCCCCCGTCGCCCCTGGAGAAAGCCGAATCACTGGAACAATTGCGGTGGCTGGAAGCTGGTTACCGTATCAAACTCGTCGCAACAACCTATCAAACGCCCAGTGTCGATAGCCCAGCCGATATTGAGAAGATTCTAGGTGGTCTGTAAGGTGCGATGAGCAGAATTGGGTTGCGTCCAGATCTGGTACTGAATCCGTGCCCATACCAGTAGGCAAGGAATCGCTTTAATGTTGTACGGCTGGAAAAACTGCTTTTGGACAACCTGTGGGAAAATATCGGTTGGCGAAAGAGAGGTAAAAATAATGACCAGTGCCAGCAGGATTTTATCTAACTGAGCAGGTTCGCTAAGGGTTACCCACCACAGCGCCACACCCGTTACGGCCATGACATAGGTTGGCGACTCGGCCATTTTGTTGAATACAATCATAAACAACAGGAAGTAGGCCACCATCCGACGCTGGAATAGTCGATCCGACCAGAGGCCAAATCGCAAAAAGGGTAGCAGAAACAGCGTAGCACCAATCAGTTCGATGATACGGTAGTTGCTGTCCGTTTTCGCCATGCCAAACCAGGCTTCGGCAATCCCCATCACCGATACCTGTAGTCCCAATTTACTAACAACGATGACACTAAACCATTCTTTATATTCGGCCAGCAGATGGTCGAATGGGATCATCGTTACCGGGGCAATGGCAAATACTAGTGTCCAGCCTAGCATCGCTAAAATGAACTGTGGCTTTTTTGGGTAAAAGAGAAAGAAGCCCGCAGCCGCAGCCCCGTAAAACTTGATGAAGCCGCACAGCACGAAGAAAAAGGCCGCCTGCCAAACCCGTTCGTTACGCAAATGATAAAGCCCCAGGAGTATGGCGCCGACAATGAGGTTGTTGCTTTGCAGATTCTGAGCCGTAATGAGTGCTTCCAGAAGGATGATCAGTAAGGCGGTACGGCGCTGGCGATCAGGGTCTTTTTCGTCGGATAGGTAATACCAGACACCCGCGAGCAGTGCAACTGTGTTCAGTAAATTCCAGAGGGTCATACCCAACAGATCGGGCATATAATAAAACGGCCCCATCAGCCAGGCAAATGTTGGGCTGTATTTATAATTGTCGAAATAGAGATGCGGATGAAGGCCGTAGATACTTCTGTCTTTAAGCAGGTTGTCGAACGGGCGGGCAAACATCAGGTAGTTGTTATAATTGCCATACCCAAGTAGGTAGTTCTGGAGGGCAACCAAACAAAACAGGACGATAAATAACCCCATCAGTCGGGGTAAGGTCAGAAATTGAAAAACGCGTTGCAACATCGGGACTGTTTACGTTCTGTAAAATTAAACAGGATAAGTGGTTTTCGGTTTACAGTTTACGGTATTCAGTATTCATTGAGCTAATGCCAGTTCAATGATGCGTCAGCACATCGAAAGCCGTATACGGTAAACTATATTTGCCCAGTTATGTCATCACATCATATCGTTCGCGAAAAACAGGAACCGGCTCTATTGATTGCCAATGGCGAAGCCTGCCAGCCCGAACTGATTGGGCAGCTTTTAGAGTGGAGCCCGACGGTCGTGGTGCTCGACCGGGCTATCTGGCGCGTATTCGAGCTGGGCATTAAGGTCGATGTGCTGCTGGGGGATTTTGACCGGGGGCTGGATCTGGAAGCAATTATGGCGGAGCAGTATCCGCTGGAAATCGTTCATACGCCCGACCAGAATAAAACGGACCTCGATAAAGGTATTGAATTTCTGATCGAACGGGGCTATCCGGCTGTCAATATCATCTGGGCAACGGGTCGTCGGGCCGATCATACACTCACGAACATGACCAATATCGTGCGGTACAAAGACCAGATTCGGATCACGATCCTCGACGACCACTCCCGAATTTTTCCGCTAGTCGGCCAATTTGAAAAATGGTATGAAGCCGGAACGCCTATTTCATTGATTCCAGTTGGCACCGTAACCGGCTTTACGTCCGATGGCCTCAAATACAACCTTCAGGATGCAACGCTCCAGCTTGGCTACTTTACCAGCAGCAGCAACGAAGCGGCTCAAGATGGCTTTGTTCGCATCGAAGCGCAAACCGGCGATCTGCTGATAATGGAGTGTTGGGACTAATTGATTGAGCGATTGAGTGAATGAGTGATTGAGCGAAAACCTGCCGGATAATTCGCTCAATTACTCATTCACTCAATCGCTCAATTTCTTTCTTTAGCCAGTTGTACACGGGTCGTTCAAGATAGTTGTATAAGCCATAGCTTATTCCGATCAGCAACACGAACAGTATCCATACGTTGCTGATTCCTATTTTTTGTAGACCATTCGCTACCACTCCATTATGAATGAGAAAGAATGCATACGAGCTTTTACCGGCTGTTTGTAAAAATGAATTGGATAGGAATCGGCTGGTGCCGGATGGGTGAGTCAATACGCCTATGAAAAACAGGCCGATTCCGATGGGGAGAAGGTAATTGTAAACAATGAGTTCACTCCAGAATAAGCTATTGGCCTGCGTGGTAAAAATGGATAGGGCCGCTTGCCAGAACAGACAACCAACTAGTACCAAGAAGCCCAGAAACGTCGCATTCGTTAGGTTAGGCAATTGGTTTTGATGCCACCGTTGAGCCAGCCACATACCCACCACAAACTCGAAAGCTCGCCCGAAGAAGGTATAAAATTGGACGAAAGGCAGACTATCGAAAAATCCTGATGCTTGTGCATTCAACAAGACCGATTGCCCCAATGTTTGCCAGAGAATCAACCCACTGCCGACCAGACTTAGGGTAAGCCAGAAAGGGCCGAATCGGTTAAGGGCGGTGAACAAAAAAGGAGCCGAAAGATAGAAGCAAAGTTCAACCGTCAGGCTCCAGCTTTGAGCAATACCCGTAAACTTATAGGTGTCAAAAAAACCTTTTAGTAGGCTAGTATTCAGTAGTACAACAGGCCGGCTGATAGGTTGTTCGTCTAGAACTTTTACCGCCAGAGTCAGCAAGTAGAGCAGGATGTACAGCGGGAAAATACGAGCAAAGCGGTTCCCTACATACGTACGCCATGACCAGTTTTGGTCAGAGAAATAGCTATCGGCATAGTGGTGGTAAATCAGGAAACCGCTAAGTACAAAAAAGATGGCTACGCCCGTATAGCCCTGATTGATAAGATGATAGGCGGCTGTATTGGGCGGCATCGGATTGTGGTGGTGAAAAAAGACCATATAAGCTGCTACAGCCCGCAAACCGGTTAGGGCAGGAACGTAGTGGCGGGTCATACTGGTAGTCTGGCCATGGATGGTTGGCTTCATTAGCGGATAAATACAATTCGACCACGTAGATGCCCTCTTTCGCGATCAGCTACTGGCCAGGCTTCACCCTGGGTATCCAGCACCGTAAGCTGGTAGAGATATATACCGGCTGGGAGCAGGGTGCCCGTTTCATCCCGACCGTCCCAAACCAGTTGATTCAGCCCAATTCGGGCAGTAGGGGATAGGGTTCGAACAAGCTGCCCGTTCAGATCGGTAATAGTAAGCGTCATTGTGCTGGGGGCTTGTTTTCCCGTGAGTACAAAACTGAACACAACCTGATGCTGGAATGGGTTGGGCGATACCGAGAGTTGATCCAGTAACGTTTCGGTTTCGACCCGGAAACCAACCTGATAGGGAACGGCTGCATTACCGACCGCATCGCGGGCCGTGACAGTCAGGTGATGCAAACCATCGGTAAGTGGTGGTAACGGATACTGAAGCCGAAAGATATTGCCTTTCTCCATCGATTGCCGAATGATGTTGTGCCAGTTAAGCCGTACAAAGGGTGCGTTCTTTCCGGGTTTTTGCAGGTATATATCCAGCCCCGTCGTATCCCGTCGTATAAGGGATCGATTATCGTCCGCTACCAGAATGTCAAGGATAGGGTGAGACGAAACAACGGCTCCATCGGCAATACGGGCACCATCGAAAGCAACTTCGAGCAGTGGGCTCAATACATCAGGATTGACAGTCAGTGACAGATCGAGCGTGTTGTTCAGGTATGAGTATTCGGGTTGGAGATGTGGATTTACAGTTAGCCGTACCCGGTTCCTGCCCGGCAGGTGTTCGGTCGGGATCGTGATCGAAAAGCGAACCGTATCGGTCTGCGTTGGCGGTTCGATGCGCCATTGGGTCAGTTGTGGTGTCGATAAGGCAGTTGCATAAACGGTTTGCTGTACGACAAGTGAGTCGGAAAAAGGATAAGGGCTCAGGTTCGTAAGCTGGACGGGAATTGAAACGATGTCGCCTTGCTGACTATCGGCGGGCAATTGGGAAATGGCCTGAAGCTGTCCTTCGGGTAAACCAGTTGATGAGGTAAAAGGCGCATATACAAACGAGCCGACAGACCAGGCCGTTGTATCGGAAGGAGGCCCTGGATTGTCGGACAGCCGTACCCGCCAGAAATAGGTTACGTTTGGTCGATTGGGCAGAACGGTTGAATAGCTGATGAATTGATGGGCTGTCAGGAGTTGGGTTGTGCGAAAAGGACTATCGAACTGAGCTGTGCTATCCAGTTCCAGCTCGAAGCGGTGTGGTCCATCACGGATGTATTGAGCCGTTAGCTGAACCGATGTTTTGGTCAGCGTAGCACTGAGTGGCGGATAAATCAGCACCGGTTTTGGACTGATAAGGGTAAGCTCGATCTGGGCCTGATTATTCGTATGATCGCTTTCCGGTTGCGTGGCTGGCAGGCCAATTGGATTGATGGTTACCTCAAAGCGGTTCACTCCTTCGGCTGTCCGATCCGTTGGAAGGGTCAGGGTTAAGGTGTCCCGATAGGCGATGGTATGGACCAGGGTCAGGTTGAATACGCCCGTTTCCTGCCCATTTACCCATCGACGCACCCGAAAAGGCAGTAATCCGGGGCGAAATTGGCCAATGTTGTCAACCACCACGCGAATTTGAATTGAATCGCTGAGTAGAGTCAAAGGTTGACCAGTGGGCGCTTCTACAGTCAGGCTATTGTTGTTCAGGACGTAGTCGGGAGTAGAGAACGGGAACAGACGAATGGCTGGGTCGCCCTGCAAAACCATCTGCTGACAGGTCGCCAATGCCTGCCCATCGGTGGTTTGCGCCAACACCCGGCGAATGGTTTCTAACTGGAGTAATCCAATGGATTTGTTGAGCTGTATGCTATCGGTCAGGAGGTTATAAAACGTCGATGTGTACTGATGCAGTGCGTCGACTGTACCAAGGTGACTATGCGCAAGGGCGGCAATCGCTCCCCGATCGGCGGTCAGTACCCAATCCGTTGACAGTGTTGGACGACCATAGAAAATGTTTCCGATAGCGCAACCGTTGACGAGCAGGAGCGGGTATTTGCCTTTGTTCCGATAGCCAAGCGCTTCGTTTGAGCAAAAGCCAATATCCAGATCGGTAACGTCCAGGCCCGAATGGCCGAAAAAGGTAACTAACCCAACACCATTATTTACAGTTTTGGCTATGCCAGGTATTTCAACAGGCTGGTCGCTTCGTTTGGAAACGGTGGTCACGAAAGCACCTAGTGCAGGACCAACTGCCTGAGTCCGATACGCATCGACGAGCTGACGAAACAGACTGAGTTCGTTCGGAGACAGGCCCCCGCTCAGATGCAGCATGTGCTTACGCCATAATTGTTCGCTGGAAGGGTTTTCGTATTCCTTCACTTTGGCCAGATAGTTCATAACCTCCTGAGGAGTAGAAGCATTGATTCGGCCAGTCGGAATAGCCGGTAGATTAGGTTCTTCAGGTATCAGTTCGGCGCTGAACCAGGTATCAGAGCCAGGGTAACCAGCCGTCATAACCATGTCGATCATCGCTTGCTGTGGGTCTTTTCGAATACCGGGTGTGCTGCGTCCCCGACCCATCAACAGCAGATAAGGATTGACGGTGTTTGCATGAAGAAATTGGCGGATAAAACGTCGAATCGACAACGGATGGCGCTCCCCATAGCTGTATTGGTCGATGAGTTGCTGCATGGTGACCGTCAGCGTATCGAAACTACCCCCCGCTTTTGAAGCTCGGTAAGCCGCATAAGCCCGAACGGCATTCGACGGCGTATCACCAGCTGTGCTGGAAGCGGGTTTCATCAATGATTCATGGCTGATAATCACGTAGGATGGCTTTCGGCCTGACCAGTCGGTGAAAGTAACCCGATACAAGCCTACTATTGATTTTCGAGCGGTGGTACTCAGCAAGATTCGGGGGCGGGTAGTACCCAAAACAACCAGCCGGAGAGATGTAGAAGAATCACTTAGTACTCGCAACCGGATGGGCATATCTGGGTCGGTAATATCCCAGAAACTTGTATTGGGCAGCACATCGCTGATGGTAAGTAGCGATCGTCCAGTGAAATTGGGTTGAAGTTCGAAACGCTTGAATGACTGGCTGTTGGCCGTAAGTTGTTGTGGATACCGAAGCCGGATGTACGATACTGAATACGCATCGCTGGCCGTGGTTTCGTTGCCTGAAACGGTCGACACCATTACGTCGCCGTTGGTATCAATGGCTGACCAGTCTATACGAAACTGCAAATGAGCATTCGCGTAACCAGAAAAACGAACACTGTCCTGAAGTTGCTGATGGTCGGCTGTTGAGCCAATCAAACAGGTTACCCAATGGTTGGACACTTCCCGGCCAACGACCAGAACATCGACTTGTGGATTAGGGCCATATCGTGCAGGGTCTGTTAGCTGGAAGGGTATGAAATAAGGTTGATTTTTCTGCTGTCTCGGACCCGTATAGCCTTCACCCGCTTCGTAATAACTATACTCCGTTTTGCCAGGTAACCCAGCTGCCCAGCCAGGATAGTCGGATGTGAACAGACGCAGTTCTTCGGCCCAATGATAGGCTTCCGGTGCCAGGCCAGTAGCGGTAGTATCGGTCTGGATGGCCATGCGTTTGCCAGTCTTCCCATTCAGTCGCCAGGTTAGGAAATAGGTCGTGGTGTCATTGAATAAACTGTAATAGCGATGGGGCTGAGCAGAATGGGGTCGATAGAGCAGCGAATCCTGAGCACCATCATTTTGCTGCCCATAAAATTCCAGAAAGTCGGTGGGATCGAACCGATGATCGGCTTCACCTTCTACGAAAATGGCCTGTTCGATACCCCGGTGAAAAAGCTGTATGGTGGTCGGATCGAGTTGATGTACGGGAATTCCAGCTCGGACTAATTCGGCGGCCGTAAGGCGATAAATGCCCGGCTCAGCTACTGGAATTTTATAATAAGTCTGGTCGTAGGAAATCCACTGGGTAAGGTTGGGGTCAATAGCCTGTGCTTTTATAGGAAATGACGAGCCAATCAGGAAGACAACGATGAGGTAAATGAATAAGCGAAACATGATACAACCGGCAGAATCTGTATTAGACGAATACACGGGTTGGTAAGTATCATACTTTTTCGAATAATGGCTACTTAATGTAGGAGATGAAGCCCGTGACCGGGTGGTGAACTAACCAACGGCCCTCAGTTTAGTTTATCTAAAGAACAACAACTGCAATACGATGACACAACTAGTTAAAGTACTATATGGACTATTGAGTCTGTGCTTACTGAGTCTGCCGTTGGCCAGTGCACAAAACAAATCGACGGCTACAGCACCGCCTTCGATTGTCTCGGTTATTGAAAGTGTTTCCGGCAAACATTTTGTGCCCGACACCGTGTATGCCAGCCTGGCGGCCGAAGATGAGGCCTTGCTAAGCAAAGAGCCAATTGCCAACTGGAGTTTGATGCAGGAGTCGGGTGAAATGGCCTATTCAAATCTGGTGATTGGTACCCGTTCTTATCAACTCGTGATCAGACGCCCACCCCGGTCGTCGTACCCAACGGCTACCCTGGTGCGCTATACGACACCGAAATCTAAACCAGAGCCTATTGTTCAGGGAAGTTTGCAGGCTAAAGAGGAAAAGCCCAAATAAGAAACAGGGTGTATCATGTAAATCATGTCGGTTAAAATCTGCCAGAGGTTCACTAAACTGCCCGTATAATTTATTTATTCCATTAGTTAGGTAGAATTACTTGTTTTGGGCGTGACTTCTTTTGGTTTCGGCGTCTAGTAGATACACGCTTAATAACTCTGGCTATGAAACACGATTCGATACAACTCTCTCTGTTGCCTGCCCTGATTGTTGCCACAACATTAGTTGGCATCTGTGTTCGGGAGCTCTGGCATCTACTAGGCTAAGCACGACCACTCACTATTCACTAATTGACCCTGTTGCGATCAATCATTATTTGGTCGTGGCAGGGTTTTTTCAGGTTTTTTCGGGAATTTATTTATGGTAGAGGTTGAGACCAGAATACAAAAGAATATTCTGTTGAACATCCTTACAAAACAGTAGTTTTACTGACATGGCTTCATCGAAAACCCCACTCTATACCGCACTGGCGGCTAATCTGGGTATTGCCGCAACCAAATTCGTAGCGGCTGGTGTAACGGGTAGCTCGGCCATGATTTCGGAAGGAATTCACTCGCTGGTCGATACCCTCAATGAGTTACTTTTGCTGCTGGGACTTGCCCGTAGTCAGCGACCTCCCGATCAGAAACGTCCGTTTGGCTATGGCCGGGAACAATATTTCTGGTCGTACGTAGTGGCCCTGCTGATTTTCGCCGTGGGTGGGGGCGTTTCGCTCTATGAGGGCATTACCCATTTACAACATCCAGAACTGATTCGCGATCCTTTTTGGAACTACATCGTACTGGGTGTGGCCTTTGCGCTGGATGGCTATTCGATGCTGACGGCGCTGCGGGCATTTAATGCACAACGCGGTTCGCAGCCGTTCTGGGCAGCCGTAAAAGACAGTAAAGACTCGGCTACGTTTACGGTACTGTTCGAAGATGTATCTGATGTGCTGGGGCTGATTATCGCATTTCTGGGGGTCTTTCTGGGGCATACCTTGCAAAATCCGTATCTGGATGGAACAGCCTCGATTCTGATTGGTCTGCTGCTGGTGATGGTAGCCGGTGTACTGGCCCGCGAAAGCAAGAGTCTGTTGCTGGGTGAAGGGGTTGATGCGGATACCCGACAGCAATTGATTGCCATTACAGAGTCAGATGTAGCCGTGCAGAAAGTGGTTAACATCGCCACAATCTACCTGGGGCCCGAAGAAATTACGCTGGTGCAAGGCGTGGCTTTTCAACCCGAACTGACAACCGACGATATCAACAAAACCATTGTTCGTGTACACCACTCAATACAGGCGCACTTTCCGGCTATCAAACATGCGTATATACAGCCCGTTGCCTTGCCTGCTTCGGCTTAAGCGTTTCAAATCTGCGGTGGCGATTGATCAGGTTTACCTTATTCAAGGCGAATCAGCTTTTTACGCTGGTCGAATGAAACGGTATGATTCTTTAAAAAATCGACGCCCACGTTAATCTGATGCGCTTTATCGGAATAGTAAATCGTTTGATCCTTCAGCAAAATTCCTCCCACAGTCAGTTCATCATGAATAACGGCTTCCTGTAGTGTAAAGGTGGAGTTAGCCTGGGTAACCGTTCGCTGGTTAGCGGTGTCGGTATAGCGAATACCCATTAACAAGCCCTTAGGGACTAGCAGGGGTAAGGCCGAGCCTACATCCAGATTAAACAACACCTCTCGCGGACCCAGTTTCCCCAGAACAAGAAACGGATTTGTGTAGCGAACGACCCCTTTGTTTTTACTGGCCAGTGTATCCTGGGATATACGCAACCGCTGGTTTGGCCCATCGACTGTAATAAGGTAACGACTGAAGAAGTCTCGCCCAATTACTCCGCTAATTGGGAGTTGATGCGCGTGTTCATTGTCGTTGCGAACGGTCAGTTTCAGGTTGGTATGGGTTACCTGACCTATGCTGAGCTTATCGACCGCTACCAGAAATTCGCGTTTAATCTGTGTCCCTTCCCGGTTTTCCTGAAAGCCAACGATGTTCAGATTCAGTTCTTTTGCCAACTGCTGATCAATATGTCCCAGCCCGCTTATGCCCGAATTGAGCATGAAATTATAGGGACCTCGCCCATTGACCCGTACCTGAACATAGATCAGATTATCCTGAATGATAATGGGAAGGGGCTGCCCTGTAGATTGCGCTAAGCCGATAAGAGGAACTAGTGAAAAAACAGTAAAAAGCAGCGTAAAGAACCGGCGTAAACGTTTAGGATGCATATAAATAATCGGGAACTCGATAGGTACAGTGGTTTACGTCAAAACGTGAATTGGAGTCGAACGCATATAAAACTACGAAATCAGTTGGAGTAAATCAGGCTGGAGGACTCAGTTTTAGGGTCGCCATAGGCCGTGTATTCAGATAATCGAAAGGAATCAGCTATCTTGGGCTAATCAACTGATTCTGGTTGCCTTATCCTGTCAAATCTATGCGTCTACTCTATCTCTTTTTTGCCATTAGCGTTCTCCTTTCCTGCCAATCGACCAATACAGCAACATCGCCCTCAGTCGCTAACTATTTTACATACGGTGATTCACTTGAATCAGGCGGGGTAAGACTGATTCCTATTAAAACGCCTGTAGGCGATTTCAAGGTCTGGACAAAACGGTTCGGCAACAATCCGAAATTAAAAATTCTGCTGCTACACGGTGGCCCCGCCATGACCCATGAGTACATGGAATGTTTCGAGACATTTTTTGGCCGGGAAGGGTTTGAATTTTATGAATACGATCAGCTGGGGTCCTACTACAGCGATCAGCCTAAAGACGACCGACTCTGGACAACCGAACGGTTTGTTGAAGAGGTGGAACAGGTGCGTCAGGCTATTGGGGCCGATAGTACCAACTTTTATATACTAGGCAATTCATGGGGTGGGCTTCTGGGCATGGAATATGCGCTGAAATACCAGAAAAACCTGAAAGCATTGCTGGTAGCCAATATGATGGCCAGTGCCACCGAGTATGGAAAATACGCGGAGGATGTACTGGCCAAGCAAATGAAACCCGAGGTATTGGCCGAAGTTCGGGCCATCGAAGCCAAAAAGGATTTCGCGAATCCGCGTTATATGGAACTGCTGATTCCGAATTTCTATCACGAACATTTATGCCGATTGGCCGAATTGCCAGATGGGCTCAACCGAACTATGAAACACGCCAACAATTACGTGTATACCCTGATGCAGGGACCAAGCGAGTTTGGTATCAGTGGGCGCTTGGCAAAGTGGGACATAAAAAATCGATTGCACGAAATCACCATTCCGACGTTGATGATTGGAGCTAAACATGATACCATGGACCCCAAGGCGATGGAAGAACAAAGCAAGCTGGTCAAAAAAGGGCGTTACCTGTATTGCCCCAACGGAAGCCATCTATCCATGTGGGATGATCAGAAGGTATTTATGACTGGCGTAATCCAGTTTATTCATGATGTGGATGCAGGCCGTTTTTAATTCTCCTTTAGGATATGCCTGGTAATCTGCGTTATTTCCGAGAAAATCTCAACGTAAACCGACACGCATCTATAGTGAGGAGAGGTGATCTTTACGAGGACAATCGACTTCCTCGTATATGGCTGATTTTGACCATCGTTTAGTTCTGATAGCTGCCTATGCAGCGTTTAATGCACGGGCAATTGATGCTGCCCTGGCTACCATGCACCCGGACATTGATTGGCCCAACGGCTGGAAAGGGGGGCGAGTGATTGGGCATGACGCCATACGAGCTTATTGGACACAGCAATGGGAGGAGCTCAATCCGCATGTGGAACCCCAGCGCTGTACAACCGATGACGATGGGCGGGTGACTGTCGATGTGCATCAGGTAGTTGGCGATTATGCAGGACATACGCTGGCCGATGAACAGATACAGCATATCTATGAATTTGAAAATGGCCTGATTAAACGGATGGATATTCAACGCATCTAGCTGTATTTGTGTTAGTTACTATAGCCGCTGGACAGCCAGCGGCTTTTTTATTTTATAGAAAAAATGAAAACGGTTGCAACGTTTTGCCTGCTCAGTCGTCTTTAATGTGACTTTAATGCACAGCAACCTCTCTCAGCACTCCTTACACAAAAGACCTCGTCGTTAATCGACATATCCTATGAAATCGTTTTTACTTACGCTGCTCGCGCTTGCGTCGAGTACAGGAATCTTGTTGGCTCAACAAACCAAAATTTCGGGCTCGCTACTCGACTCAGCAGCGAATAAACCCGTTGAATTTGCTACGGTTGCCCTGCTGAAAGAGGGTAAAATTGTCGATGGCGCTACGGCCGATGCCAGTGGTAAGTTCGTGTTCACAAAGGCTTCGGCTGGCAAGTATGGCCTTCAGTTTACATTTGTTGGGTATACGCCCAAAATCGTTGAGGGGATTAACGTTGTGGCTGGGCAGGATCTGGACGTAGGTGTGATCAAACTGAGCCAGGCCGTACAGAAACTGGCCGAAGTAACCGTGACGGAGCAAAAATCTCTGTTTGAGGAAAAATCGGATCGGATGGTTTATAACGCCGAAAAAGACATCAGCGTGAAAGGGGGCGATGCGACCGATGTGCTGAAGAAAATTCCGTCGATAGCCGTCGATATTGAGGGGAACGTACAACTACGGGGAAGCTCCAACATCAAGGTTCTGATCAATAACAAACCATCGAGTATAGTTGCCCGGAGTATATCCGATGCGTTGAAGCAGATACCAGCCGATATTATCAAGCAGGTCGAAGTAATTACGTCGCCATCAGCTAAATACGATGCCGAAGGAACAGCTGGTATCATTAACATCATTACAAAGAAAAACAGTTTGCAGGGGACCAATGGCTCTATTAGCCCCAATTTCAGTCAGTGGAACAACTGGCAGAATGCCAGCATCAACCACCGCATGAAGAACCTCAGCCTGTCGGCCAATGGGGGATACAGCGACTGGAAAAATAAGCGATACATTGAATTACTGCGGTCATTCTCCGCCGAAGGCGTGACCACGAATCAACGCCAGCCACAATGGGTCATCGGCAATGGTCAAAACGTCTATGCCAATTTCAATGCCGATTGGGACATTGATTCGCTGAACCGGATGGGGGCTGGCATAAACTACTACAATGGTGATAACACCAATGGCTTTAACATTGACTTTGAAGAAAGCCGCCAGGGCGTTATCAGCCAGTATTTTCATCGGGATATGAGCCGTACCTACGACTGGGCGGGTGCCACACTGAACCTTGACTATACACGGCTGTTCAAAAAGCCCAAAAAGGAACTCAACTTCCTGATGATGTACTCCTTTGAAGGGGAAGACAGTGACTATTGGTCGAATCTGTTAAACCGGGAGAATACCGTTTATTATCGCGAGAAAAGCTACAACATCAATAACAATAAAGAAGGGACGATTCAGCTCGATTTTACGAATCCGCTCGATAGCATCAGTAAACTCGAACTGGGCACCAAAACCATCTTTCGACAGATCCTCAGCGACTATCGTATAGCCAATGCCGTTGACGGTTCGACCAACTTTTCGGATCAGCCATCGCTGGCCAATGTATTCGATTACGCCCAACAGGTGGTAGCGGGTTATGTCGTGTACAGCCGAACCCCTAAGAAGAACTGGGGAATCAACCTGGGAGCCCGTTACGAGCATACCTTTATTCAGGCCAATTTCCTGAATGGTACTGCCCCTTTTTCGAGCACATATGGCAATTTCATCCCCAGCGTCAGTCTGTCGCGGTCGCTCAAAAAGGAGCAGCAAATCCGGTTCAATTATTCGCAACGGATACAGCGACCACAATTTTACTACCTGAATCCCTACGTCAATCAATCCGACTCGAAAAACCTGTATGGGGGCAACCCGTATCTAAAGCCGGAGTTAACCCACTCCGTAGAAGCCAATTACAGCATTTCCATCAAGCAAACAAGCCTTAACCTGTCGGCATTTCTGCGGCAGACCAACAACGCTATCGAAAGCATCAACACAGTTGATGATCAGGGGGTTTTGAAGCAGATTTTTCAGAATGTGGCCCAGAACTCAGCCTATGGCTTTAACCTGAGTGCCAACACAAAACTAACGAAGCAGTGGTCGGTGAACGGATCGCTCAACGTGTTCTACAATGTGCTGGAAAGCGCTGAACTGAAAACCCGCAACGCAGACTGGATGTATCGGATCAATCTGAACTCCTCCGTTGATTTCGGGAAAGGAATCAAAGCTCAGTTCTTCGGCTTTTACAATTCGGCGCGGGTAAACCTGCAAGGTTCATACGGCGGCTTTGGCTTCTACAACATCGTGGTGCAGAAGGAAGTCCTGAAAAAGAAAGGCACTATTGGCTTTGGCTACGATAACCCATTCAACGAAACCATTAGCTGGCGGAATGACTTCGTAGGGCCCAATTTTGTTCAAACTCAGGATATATCCATGTATCGTCGGGGCTGGCGGCTGAACCTGAAATATGAATTCGGGAAAATGTCCAGCAGCCAGCGCCAGAAAAAGCGGATTAGTAACGACGATAAGAAAGGCGGAGATGGTAATAATTAAGGAACGCTCAGAACCTTATTAGTTAAAAAAAGAGGGGTTTAGTCTTTGGTTAGATACATAAACTAGCCTAAATCCCTCTCATGAATCGAGTCCGGTTTGTTAATTATTTCTGGGTTTTCGCGAGCCTATTTGGTCTGATCGTCTGTACACAAGTTTACGGCCAGACTACCTTACAAGGTACTGTAGAGCGTATTAAGGTACATGGGAAAGGTCTGGAGGGCAACCTGGAAGGGGATTCGCCCGACCGGGACGTATCGATTTACTTACCTCCCAGCTATAAAAAAGAGTCGAAACGACGGTATCCGGTTGTGTATTTTCTGCATGGCTTTACCGACAACGATGGTCAATGGTACGGTGTAACCAAGCACTGGATCAACTTGCCAACAGTAGTCGATAAGGTATTTACCAGTGGGCAGGCACAGGAAATGATCATCGTTACGCCCAATGCTTACACTCGCTATCGGGGAAGCATGTACTCCAACTCGGTAACGACAGGTAACTGGGAGGATTTTGTGGCGAAAGAATTGGTCAGTTACATTGACCAGCATTACCGGACCATCCCGAAAGCAGCCAGTCGTGGATTAGCAGGGCATTCCATGGGTGGATATGGTACCATACGAATTGGGCAAAAGCACCCGGAAATCTTTTCGAGCCTGTACCTGCTAAGCCCGTGTTGCATGACGGCCAATCCGAATCGGACGTTCACTCCCGAACTGATTACCAAAATCGAAGCGATAAAAACACCCGATGATGTTGCGAAGGCTGATTTTGGCACGCAGGCTATGTTTGCGTCGGCGGCAGCCTGGTCGCCCAATCCAACTAAATCGCCGTTTTTTATTGATCTGCCGATTGAAAACGGCCAACCCCAGCCCGCTGTTGCCGCTAAATGGGCCGCTAATGCCCCTCTAGCCATGATCGACCAGTACATCATGAATATAAAGCAGCTGAATGCGCTGGCCTTCGATGCGGGCAATCGTGACCAGAGCATTGCCGCCAGTAATAAGGTCCTGGATCAGATCCTGACTAGTTATCAGATCACGCACACGTACGAAGAATATGAAGGCGATCACATCAATCGCATTGCCGAGCGAATCGAGCAGAAAATGCTTCCTTTCTTTTCGAAGCATTTATCCGCAAAAAAGTAATTGCCTGAATGCTGGCGATGAAGCTAGTTAGGCTCTAACAACCGATCGTTGCGATTACACATTATTTGTACTTTTCAGCGCCCAATACACCAGTACCGGCTGAAAAAATAAGCGGGCAAATCGCTTTGTGTCGGTATCCAGACCAAACGCACTCCGTTTATTGACGTACTGGGAGATATTACCAGGAAAAACAGCGGTAAAAAATGTAGCGGCTATTTTTCCGATTGCTTTCTGACGGGCTTTGTTGGCCAGGATAAGACTGCTTCCTAAGGCAATTTCGGCAATGCCCGAGTACACAACGGTATCGTCTTTCGGTAAAGGGATCGGATCAGGCACCTGGGCTTGAAATTCCTTGCGGGCAACTGTAAGGTGGCTTATACCGGCGGCTATCAAACTACCTCCCAGGGCAATTCGGGCTACTTTTTTTAGTGTTTTATCGGTCATGATCATGCAATGTTGACTAGGAACAGACAACTGTTTCTATCTCCTGGAACAGGCTATGTTTTTGTTTCTTAATGAAATAACTGCCTCTACGGTTATTAGTTTAAGAAAGTATCGCTTGATCGACTATTCCGCACACGAGTATGCTCCCCATTTAATACGATCCGATAATGCGTTTCTTGGTAGAATAGTAAGAACTGGTAGAGTTTGTCATGAATGTATCAGGCGTGAGGTTGGTGGAATGTCTGCAATGAATGTATTTTACCTGTAACGATTCTGAATGCTGTAAAAAGAATACGAATAAAATAACCATTCAGCCCGTCTTTTTTACCACTGGTCCAGTATCGCATCTGAAAAAAAGCAAAGTACCTTGCATCGCATAGTACCTTTTACTACCTTTGAATTAAGAAATTAACGAAATTCTATATACCAATGAATATTGAAAACGCTCAAGTGCAAATGCGGAAGGGCATCCTGGAGTTCTGCATCTTGCACATCATATCGCGGGGCGAAGTCTATGCCTCCGATATGCTCGACGAGCTGACCTCCGCCCGAATCATGGTTGTGGAAGGTACCCTGTACCCACTGCTAACCCGATTGAAAAATGCCGGTCTGCTCGATTACAAATGGGTAGAGTCGACGTCAGGGCCCCCTCGTAAATATTATATCCTGACCGAGCTGGGTCGCTCTTCGCTGGATGCCCTCAACGAAACCTGGCAGGAACTGGCCGAATCAGTCAATGCCATTGTTGGGAAAGCGGAGCAGCACAAGAAACCGGCTAATGGTGCGTCGCCTGTTCTACCATCCGATCCAACCACTCCATCTGCCAACGCTTAACCTATTCTCTTCTCAATAGCCATGAAAAAGACAATAAGTATTAATATTAGTGGCGTCATCTTCCATATTGAAGAGGATGGCTACGACAAGCTTAAAAATTACCTCACGTCGGTACAGCAGTACTTTTCCACCTACGAGGATAGCCAGGAAATCGTGACCGACATCGAAAATCGAATTGCCGAAAAGCTGCTGGTGAAATTGAAAGCGGCTGATAAGCAGGCTGTTTCACTGGAAGATGTCAACGAACTCGTGGCTGCCATGGGTACCGTTGCCGATTTCGAAGCTGTGGAGGAGGAGGAAGTTCTCGTAACCACTGGCGGACGTAACTCGGCTAGCAGCATGGGGCAGGGGCCCAAAAACACAGGAAGTCAGAGCACTGCGCAAGACCCTAAGCCCTTCGCTCCAAGCCCATCTCTTGAACCACGTCGGCTGGTGCGTGATCTACGCCGGAAAACCCTGGGTGGGGTGTGTGCCGGTCTGGCGCATTACTTCAACATCGACGTTGTATGGGTACGCCTGATTTTTCTGACCTTGTTTTTGGCCTTGCCCCCACTCGGTCATGAATTCGGAGCCGGTGTTTCGAGCTTTACCCTGATTGTATACATTGCTATGTGGATTGCTCTGCCGGGGGTTAGCACGATTGAAGATGATAAAACCGTCAAGAAATTCTTTCGGAACCCCGAAGATAAAGTACTGGGCGGGGTAGCATCAGGGATTGCGGCCTACTTCGGCGTCGATACCGGAATTATCCGATTGCTTTTTGTGCTGGGCATTATCCTGTTTGGCGTTGGGTTTCTGCTTTACATCGTTCTTTGGATGATTGCTCCGCAAGCCAATACGCTTACCGAAAAGATGGAAATGCAGGGGCAACCCATTACGCTGTCGAATATCGAGCACAGCATTAAGCAGAACCTGAATATCAACGAATCGCCGAATAACGAAAGTACACTGACTCGTATTTTGCTGTTTCCGTTCCGGGCTATCGCAACCATTATCGGTGGACTGGGTAGTGCTTTAGGGCCGTTTCTGAATGCGGTTGTGGCTGTCATTCGGATTTTTGCGGGCGTACTCATGCTGATTCTTGCCTTTGCCTTGATGATCGGCTGTCTGGCGGTAGCAGGAGCGTTCATCGGGTTTGAATCGGGCGCTCATCTGGGTAACCTGCCTATCGATATGATTCGGGATGACATTACGGCCCCCATGGTGCTGGCGGCTTTTCTGGTCGGGTTTATTCCTGCTTTTGGATTGGCCATACTTGGGATCATGCTGATTGTAATGCGTAGTGTGTTGAGCAGCCGTACAGCCCTGACTCTGGCGGGTGTCTGGCTGGTGAGTCTGGTCATCTTTGGCGGCACTGTAACCCCTTTGTTCAGCAGCTTCCAGCGCCGGGGTACGGTTGAAGAAACCAAGGTATTGAACGTTCCGGCGGCTATTCCGACCTTCGCGATGAACGATGTGGAAAACGACGATAATTGGCGACCATCTATTGAATTAAAAGGATACGAAGGCACTACATTGAATCTGGTGCAGTATTTCCGAGCCCAGGGCCGTTCTCGGACCGATGCCCAGGCCAACGCCCGCCAGATCCGGTATGTATATACCATTAAGGATTCGACAGTTCGTTTCGATGAAACCATTGAGTTAGCGCCCAAATCCCGTTTCCGGGGTCAGGATCTGGACATGGAACTGTTGGTGCCTTACGAGAAGCCATTCCGAATGACCCGCGAGTTTGCCCGATTTATCCGTAATGAGTTTGGCGGAAAAGAGTTTGATCGGATGGAATCGAGTATCTGGAAGTTCACCAAAGTTGAAGGATTGGTTTGCATCAACTACCCACGGGAAAAAGATCGTGATGCTAATGATGAAGACAACGACGTGACCGATCTGACGGAAGATGTACAGAATGCCGTTGCCAGTGAACTAGGGGACGATTTCGACCATATCGGCGATCATACCCGACAGTTCAACGTCAGTGATTTTTCGAAAGTCGATGTCGGTGGGGCATTTGTCGTACGTTTCCGAAAGGGGGATACTTACAAAGTGGTGGCTGATGGTCGTGAAAAAGATCTAGAGGATGTTACCGTCAAAGTAGAGGGGAATACCTTAAAAGTATTCATTGATCGGCGCGGTATATTCGACTGGAATAATCGTAAGCGCATAGGATTGACTATCACGCTTCCCAAGGCGATCGATGAACTACAGTTGTCAGGGGCATCGAAAGCCAGTCTGACCGGATTCGAGCGGTACGGCCATTTGACCATCGGTATGAGCGGGGCCTGTCGTACCGTATTCGATGGTGAAGTGGATAAACTGGATCTCGATATGTCGGGGGCTTCCAATACCGTACTGCACGGACATGCCAACCAACTGGATGCCGAGCTGAGCGGAGCCTGCAAACTGGAAGCTACTGGAATGAACATCGATCGAGCCTCTGTTGATGCTAACGGGGCCAGCCACGCGGATCTGGGTCATGTTGGTTCCCTCGATTCCGAAACTTCAGGAGCTAGTAAGGTGACGCGGCAGTAAAATAAAGAGTGAAAGAGCGAAAGAGTGAGCTGACGTAAGTCTGCTTTCGCTCTTTCGCTCTTTCGCTCTTTCACTCTTTCGCTCTTTCACTCTTTTCTGCGGCCTTCTCCAGGCGTTCTTCGGCTAGGGCGGCTTCTTTTTCCTGCTTCTTATTCTCTCGTTCGAACACCTGAATCAGTACGATGAAATAGGAGACGAGTAGAGGGCCGATGACCAGACCGATAATGCCGAAGATAGGAACGCCGAGTACGATACCTGCCAGTGTAACGAGCGGATGGATATCGCCCATCCGTTTGGCGAGCATGATACGAAGCAGATTGTCGATGTTGATAATGACGATCACACCAACCAGCAAAATGCCTACACCCTGACCCGTATTGCCCTGCGATAACTGGATCAGACCGGCAGGAGCCCAGACCAGCGGTGTGCCCAGAACCGGGATAAACGCCATAAAAAAGGCAACGGTACCCCAAAAGAGGGAGTCAGGTACGCCGAAAATCCAGAGGGTCAGGCCCGTCAGAACTCCCTGAACCAGACTAACCAGTGCTTGCCCCAGTACATTGGCATTCACGTTGTTTTTAAGTGACTCTGCCAACTCTTTTTGTGTATCCCGCTTAAAGGGCAAGTATTTCTGGAGGCCTTTCTGAAACGATTCCTGTTGCACAAACATGAAATACAGGGTAAAGAGCATCAGGCCGATGATCACGATAAAATCGAGCGCTCCACCCGCTATGGATGGCAACAGTCGGCTTGCATAGGTACCGCCCTGTCGAAGAATTGTCTGAATATTCTGCTGGCTGGTAATTTTATAACCCGTAAGCTCTTCAAGTTTTTTTACCAGATTCAGAATCACTTCAGTATGCTGACTATAATACTGAATGCGGTCGATCAGCAATAGGCTAAGCGTCAGGAAGGGCATAATGATGACCACTAACGAAAAAACAATCAGGAGGGAAGCCACTAGTGATCGGTTCCAGTTCCGTTTAATAGCCAGTGCCGTAAACCAGGGGCGGAAAACTACATATAAAATGCCTGCTCCCAGGAAAGCCGTTGTATATCCGCTTAAGCCAAACAGAATGAAGCCAGCAATAATGAGCAGGCTTGCAATCAATAAAATGCGTTGCTGTTGGGGTGTATAAATTGAATTCATTTCAGAGAATGGTACCGTATACGTTGACGGTATGTCATTAAAAACATGTTAAAGGTGTGGAAATGTTTTGGAAGGAGAAAAGCAGGAAGGGAAGAAAGGAGGAAAGAATGAATAGCCTCAACCCTTTCCTGCCTTCTTCCCTTCCTGCTTTTCTCCTCTGTTTAACACTCTGTCGCGCTGAGGGCTAAACCGGCTTCGGAGGTCTCTTTGTATTTGGTCGACATATCGCGGCCGGTAGCTTTCATGACTTTGATGACCGCATCGAGCGAGATTTTCTGGAACGAAGCCGCTCCCGACGTGGCTAGCAAATACGCATTATACGCTTTTACGGCGCCCATTGCATTGCGTTCGATGCACGGAATCTGAACATAGCCGCCTATTGGGTCACAGGTCATGCCGAGGTGATGTTCGATGGCAATTTCGGCAGCCGCTTCAATCGGGCCAATATTGGCCTTGTCCTGTGCACAACGGGTCAGGAAAGCAGCCCCCATGGCCGAAGCCGTACCGATTTCACCCATGCAACCCATTTCGGCTCCCGAAATACTGGCGTTGTGCTTGACCAGAAAGCCAATGGCGGCTGCCGCCAGCATACCCGCTCGTAAGGTAGCTTTGTCGTAATGAAAATGATGCTTGGCTAAATACGTCAATCCCGGAATTACGCCCGATGCGCCTGAAGTCGGGGCTGTAACGACGATGCCACCAGCTGCATTTTCTTCCGATGCGGCCAGACAATACGCATTTAGGAAAATCAGGAAACTATCGGAAGACTGGCTCATTTCCTTCGCCTGATTGAACAGAATCGGCGCTTTACGGCTCAGTCTGATCGAGCCCGGCAACGTACCCTTGTGGCGCAGCCCACGCCGTACGGCTTTGTGCATAAAGTCCAGAATCTGGTCGAGTCGCTGATTGACCTCTGCACGACTACGCCCTGTAACGGCCATTTCGTTGGCCAGCAACAGTTCATCTAAATCTATCTGTTGGCTGGTAAGCTGTGCTTTCAGCTCGGCCATAGTCCCGTATGGGTAGGGGACCGACTGCGGACTCGCGACAGCGTCTGGCTCCCCTTTTCGTAGGATAAACCCTCCTCCAATGGAATAATATTCTTCCTCGGCTAGTATTTCCTCGTCCGATACCAACTTCAGTACCATGGTATTGGCATAAGGCGAATCATAGCGTTTCTTATGAAAGAAAATATCTTTTGAGCCAATACCAATCGTTTGGGCGCCAACTGATACAGAATACGTGACCGAGTCGTCCCGTAAGAGCTTTAGCAAAGCATCGGGATCGGTCGTTTCGGGTTGCCAGCCAAGCAAACCCGCCACAATAGCCCGGTCGGTACCATGCCCTTTGCCGGTTGCACTCAATGAGCCGTAGAGATGAATTTGAATCGTATCGGCCCGTTGTTGACTATCGGATGGGAGTTGCGCGAGTCGCTGCCTAAAATCGAAGGCGGCCTTCATAGGACCAATGGTATGCGAACTGGATGGCCCCGGCCCAACTTTGAACAGATCGAATACAGATGTAGTAATAGGCGAGGAGGGCATTGTTGATGAAGGGTTTAGTTTCGGTTTACGGTACACCGTACTCTATTTATCCAATGCGCGAATCTGCTGCAAATAGTCGGTTGGCAAAAGAACCCGCTGCACAAATGAGCGTAAGCCAATCGCATTGAGAAGGCCGTATAGCCCCAGTGAATAAGTAAGGAGAGGCTTCTGGGGTAGTGCGAGCAACTGACGGACCTGTTTAGGAACCAGAATACCCTGTACCTGTCGGAGTAGATCGTAGCGCCAGTTTCCCAGCTCTTCCCGGTACCGCTGAAACAGCCGATCCGTAAACTCACTATGAACCAGGTCACGGTTCAGATGCAAGTCCCTATCTTTCTGCCAGTCGGTATACGTGGTTGGTAAATCAGGAACGCCCATACCGGCACCTACTTCCCGAAAGGTGGTAAATAGTTCTTCGCGCTCAGTATCAGTAAGCGGACGTTTCAATAATTCGAAAGCACGCTGCGAATAGTCGATGAGCATATAGAGCACGTCGCGGTAGGCCCAGGCCGGAATCTGATAGCCTCGTTTTTGCTCAATTCCCTGATGAATAGACCCCATTCGGGCAATAGCCTGGCGAGCTTTTTCATCAGGAGTAAATACAATCTCCTGCGCATAGCGCACGGTTGAAAATAAGCGGCCAATTGGGTCAGCAGGCAGTTTCCCGGTATAAAATAACCAGTCGACAGCTCGGTTGAGGGCGAACTCAGCCGCCGATCCGGCAAACACAAGCAAGATTACATCGGCATCGCCCCATATCTGACGAACGATAGAACCAGGTTTTACGAAATACGTCATCGGAAAGCCATTTCGTGGTCATTCAGAATCACCTTGTTGTTCACTGTAAACAGTTCACTGGCAATTTATGACAAAGAATGACCTACTTACATAGCTAATACAACAAATTCGACGCGACGGTTCTTTCGTTTATTCTCTTCCGTATCGTTGGGAGCCGCCGGGTGTGTATCCCCATATCCATTATGGCGAAGACGGTTTTCCGGGATGCCATTACGTACCAGGTAATTAGTAATAATCTTGGCTCGATTTTCGGAAAGGGCCTGGTTCAGCCGTCGATCACCAACGTTATCGGTATGGCCTGCAATTTCAATAACTAGCTTGGGTGTCGAAACCAGTGTCTTGATGAGCTTATTTAATTGAGGGTACGATTCTGGTCGAAGAACATAGCTACTCTGATCGAAATACACGTTGTCGAGCCGAAAAGCCTGATTGACCTGTAAATTTCGGAATATACTATCCGGCTTGGGTTCTTCTTTTTCCAGTCGGATCACATAGCCGTAATCGGTACAGGTATCGCACGAAACGACCATGAGTTCTTCGGCTTCGTAATAACCGGGCGAACTGGCTATTACATTCAGGGTGTCGGTACGGGTGAGTACGAAGGCAAATGGCTTTCCATCAGCTACGCTTTTTCCCACAAACTTTTTCTTGGCCTGTTTCGCCTGAATGGTAAACTGAGCCGGAATTTCCTGGGATGTTTTCTCATCAACTGCCGAAATGGTGAACAGCGTTTTCTGGGTTCGGGCAACAGCCAGGTTCTGGCTGTATGTTGTTGACACAAACGCCAGGACTAAGAATAAAGACAGTAAAGCACGCATTTGGGTTATGGTTGTTCAATTGTGTAACCACAACGCAAAAAAAATGCCGCTTTTGTTAAGTATCTAAACTGTCGATAGTGTATCTATAGGCTGACTGTTTTGATAATAAAAAAGCCAGCTCAGTAATGAGCTGGCTTTTTTATTAGTTGATTTTCAGAACAGCCATAAACGCTTCCTGCGGGATTTCGACGTTGCCGACCTGACGCATGCGTTTCTTCCCTTTTTTCTGCTTTTCGAGCAGTTTACGTTTTCGGGAAATATCGCCACCATAACACTTGGCCAGTACGTCTTTGCGCAGGGCGCTCAGGGTTTCGCGAGCAATGATTTTCTGGCCAATAGCCGCCTGAATCGCGATTTCGAACTGTTGGCGAGGAATTAATTCCTTGAGTTTTTCGCACAGTTTTTTACCCCATTCGTACGACTTCGAGCGGTGCACGATGGCCGAGAGGGCATCGACTTTATCGCCGTTGAGCATAACATCGAGCTTGACCATGTCCGATTCCCGGTTGTCCATAAACTCATAGTCGAGCGAAGCATACCCGCGCGAGATCGTTTTGAGCTTATCGAAAAAGTCGAATACGACTTCGGCCAGTGGCATCTCGAACTGGAGTTCAACCCGTTCGGCGGTAAGGTATACCTGGTTTTTAAGTATACTCCGCTTATCCATACACAGGCTCATGATACCACCCACATACTCGGCCTTCGTAATGATCTGCGCCCGGATAAATGGCTCTTCAATATAGTCGATGAGGTTTGGGTCGGGCATATCAGCGGGGGCCGATACCTGAATATCCTCCCCTTTGGTCGTCATTACCTCGAAGCGCACCGAGGGCACAGTAGTGATGACCGTCATGTCGAATTCACGCTCCAGACGCTCCTGCACAATTTCCATATGAAGCATCCCCAGGAAGCCACAACGGAAACCAAAACCCAAAGCCGCCGATGTTTCGGGTTCCCATACAAGAGCAGCATCATTGAGCTGGAGCTTCTCCATGGCATCGCGGAGGTCTTCGAACTCACTGGTTTCAACCGGATAAATACCCGCAAATACCATTGGCTTCACTTCCGAAAAACCTTGAATGGCCGAACTGGCTGGGTTGTCGACGGTGGTAACGGTATCGCCGACTTTTACTTCTTTGGCTACTTTAATTCCTGAGATGAGGTAGCCTACATCGCCACATTCGATCACAGGTTTAGGTACCTGATCCAACCCGAGTGTGCCTACCTCGTCGGCAATATATTCTTTGCCGGTATTCATAAATTTAACCTTGTCGCCTTTCCGAATCCGTCCGTTCTTAACCCGGAAAATAACTTCAATACCACGGTAGGAATTGAAATGGGAATCGAAAATCAGTGCCTGTAAGGCTCCGTCAGGATCGCCGGTTGGGGCTGGAATCCGCTCGACTATAGCGGCCAGAATTTCAGGAACACCAATGCCTTCTTTACCCGATGCCGGAATAATGTCGTCCCGATCGCAACCCAACAGGTCAACCATCTCGTCCTTAATTTCTTCGGGCATAGCTCCCGGAAGGTCGATCTTGTTCAGGACAGGGATAATAACCAGATCGTTATTCAGGGCCAGATAGAGATTGGAGATCGTTTGAGCCTCGGTTCCCTGCGATGCATCGACCAGGAGCAAAGCACCTTCGCAGGCGGCAATGGATCGCGAAACCTCATAGGAAAAGTCAACGTGCCCTGGTGTATCGATCAGGTTCAGGGTGTAAAGCTCACCCTTGTGCATATATTCCATCTGGATAGCATGGCTCTTGATGGTAATACCGCGCTCTCGTTCCAGATCCATATCATCGAGCAGTTGAGCCTGCATATCGCGGGCGCCTACTGTCTTGGTAAATTCTAACAATCGGTCGGCCAGGGTGCTTTTGCCGTGGTCGATATGAGCAATAATGCAAAAATTACGGATGTGTTTCACGTAGGAAAATCCTGTTTGAGGTTTGGAGTCTACGGCTTTCAGTGAACTGGCGCAAACCTGACTGACGCCAGGGATGATGTACGTCAGTGTAAAACCGAAATCTGTAAACCGTATACCACGTTTAAACGGCAAAAATACGCATAAAAAACAAACGCCGGTCTCATCCAGGAGCCGGCGTGTTCAATTACACTTCATCAACAAACTAAAAACCAAATGCTGTAGGAGGGGGACTCGAACCGCCCACGGTGCAGTTAGCTACAGTACAATCTCTGGTGGTCAACCCCAGTCGCCTTTGCAGGCGGCATTATGCTGCGTTTATCCTTTATCACCACCCCCGAGACAGGAGGGCACGTCTGCCAATTTCGACATCCTACAGTGTGAGAAAAGTTATCAAGAAGATCGGCGTGTGACCCCGCTCGATCAACTTGACATTGCAAAGTTAAGCAATAGTTGATATTTGTTGCAAATTTCACATAAAAATTTCTTAAAATTTATAATTCGTTTAAAAATGGAGTAGATTTGTTGCACTTCATCGAAAAATAAATTGAAATGGCGGAAAAAAATTTAGAAATTGATAATACTGATCTGAAAATATTGAGCCTGCTAATGCAGGATGCCAATATGCCGTATACCGAAATTGGAAAACGAATCTTCGTATCGGGTGGAACGGTGCATGTTCGGATGAACAAACTTCGGCAAATGGGTATTGTCCGTGGTTCACAATTGGTGATCGATCACGCCAAACTAGGTTGGGATATCAGTGCCTTTCTGGGCATTTATCTGGATAAAAGCTCATTGTACGAAGATGTATCTAGGCAATTGGAAAAAATTCCTGAAGTCGTCAATGTGCATTATACAACGGGTATTTACAGCATATTCGCTAAAATCGTTTGTCGTGATACCCAGCATCTGCGGGAAGTACTTCACGATAAAATTCAGAAGGTGAGTGGAGTACAGCGTACGGAAACCTTTATCTCACTCGAAGAGAGCATTAACCGCTCAATCCCGTTTTCGGAAGAGTGACGGGCAAGGAGCGTGGAGCTTGGAGCAGGAAAAGTGCTTCCCTGCTCCAGCTCCACGCTCCTTGCTCCAAGCTGTGAACCCTAAACGGCTTCACGTGTGTTATACCCACCAATACAAGTTAATTTATGCAACCTACAATTCATGCAACAACCGTAGTTGGCATTCGGCACAATGGTCATGTGGCCCTGGGTGCCGATGGGCAGGCTACGATGGGAAATACCATTGCCAAGAGTAATGTCCGAAAAGTTCGGGTATTGATGGGGGGGAAAGTGCTGGCGGGTTTTGCCGGGTCAACCGCTGATGCATTTACACTTATCGAGCGCTTTGAAGAAAAATTGAATGCCTACGGAGGTAATCTGAAGCGGGCAGCTATTGAACTGGCAAAAGACTGGCGTACAGACCGTTATTTGCGAAAGCTTGAAGCTATGCTTATTGTGGCCTCGAAAGATGATCTGCTCATCGTATCGGGCACAGGCGATGTAATCGAACCCGATAGCGATATTGCAGCCATTGGTTCCGGTGGTATGTACGCTCAATCGGCAGCTATTGCGCTGAAAAAGCATGCTTCAGACCTATCTGCCGAGGAGATGGTTCGGGAAAGCCTGCACATTGCAGCCGATGTATGTATTTATACAAACCATAATTTGGTGGTTGAATCGTTATAAGGATAGTAAAACCAGTGGAGTGTAAAACAAGCGAAGCGTGGCCATGTATTCATAATACATCGATATATGTCTATAGTTTCACTAATTCTGGCCCTATTCCTTACATTTGCTGCACGAGAATTCTGACGTTATGAAGATTGCACCACAGTTTGGACCCAGACCTATGAACCGGCGAATAGCCCTGGGATTCATCATAGCTATGGTATTGATTGCGTCGGGGTTTATCATCTCGTTTTATAGCTACAACAAGCATGGCGAGGATACGCAGCGGGTTCGGCATACCTACGAAGTGACGGGCACGCTTGAACGGATTCTATCGCTGGTTAAAGACCTGGAAACGGGTTCGCGTGGCTACCTGATTACCAACGATACGTCCTATTTGCAGCCCTACCATAAGGCGGTTAGTCAATTACCAGTTGAACTTAAAAAGCTGAAAGAGTTAAGTACCGATAATCGACTCCAACAACACCGTCAACAAGTGCTGGCTGAGCTAATCAGCGATAAGCTGGCGGCTACGCAGGTTCGAATAGCAACGAGCATTGCCGATAAGACGAACCTGGCCATTAGTGCGCAAAACAAGCGGCTTATGAATATCATTCGGCAGCATGTGTCGATCATGGTCGAGACAGAGCAGTCGTTGATGGAGATGCGGAATAACCTGGCCGTCCGTTCGTTTCGAAACACGTTGACTGTAATTTTTTTGCTGTCGTTGCTAACATTCATGGCGTTGGTGATCTCATATCGATTGCTGGAGCAGGAACTGATTCGTCGTCAGGAAACAGAAGATCAGCTTCGCGAGTATGAGAATCAACTAAAAGGGCAAATCCGGCAACTCGAAACATCGAATGAAGAACTGGAACGATTTGCATTCGTGGCCAGTCACGATTTGCAGGAGCCGCTACGGAAAATTCAGTCCTTTGCCAATCTGATTACGGATCGCTATAGCAGTTTGTTCGATGCGGATAGCCTGATGTTTATGAGCAAGATTTCAAATTCGGCCGAACGTATGTCGAAACTGATAAAGGATTTATTGAATTTCTCACGGATATCAAACCATCAGGAGGGATTCAGAGCCGTATCGCTGGCCGATATTGTGCAGCGAATTCTCGACGATCAGGAGTTGCGGATCAAAGGCTTGAATGTGCAACTTGACGTAGGCGAATTGCCCACGATTCAGGCCGTTCCTAGCCAAATGGACCATCTTTTTAATAATTTAATTTCGAATGCCCTTAAATTTACCAGACCCGATGTTAGGCCGCTGCTTCGGATCATGGCGCAGCCAATTTACGGGGAAGCGTATTCTGAATTAATTCCGGGCAGGCCGTATTTTGAAATCACCATTGAAGACAACGGGATAGGGTTTGAGGAGAAATATTTAGATCACATCTTTAAAGTTTTTCAACGATTGCATGGCAAAACCGCTTTCGAAGGTACTGGTATCGGGCTAGCCATTTGTAAACGGGTTGTTATGCGCCATCACGGCTTTATCACAGCACGGAGTCAACCAAACGAGGGCACCACATTTGTGGTTGTTTTACCAGAAAGCCAATTACTACAACATTATGACAGACCAACTTCAGCCGAAACCTATTCATATACTGCTGGTCGATGACGACGAAGATGATCGTTATTTAACACGTGAAGCTTTTCATCAGCATTACCCAGCTAGTCGTATTTCGTTTGCTGAAGACGGGGAGGACTTGCTGGATTTTCTGAACTATAGCGGTCGGTATACCGGATCGACGCACTCGATCCCTGAGCTGATTTTGCTGGACTTGAATATGCCCCGTAAAGATGGGCGTGAAGTGTTGCGTGAAATTAAATCAAGCGACCAGTTCAAGCATATTCCAATCATTGTCCTGACAACTTCGGACGCTAAAGAAGATATCGAAACGTCGTATTTTAATGGGGCCAATAGCTTCATTACCAAGCCTTCGACGTTTCAGCGTCTGAGTGAAGTCACTAAAGCTATTGGCCAATACTGGTTCAGTATCGTTACCTTTTGCGAGCATCCTGAGTTTTAGTAAATAGTGGAGCTGTTTAAATGCTGACTGATTAGGTTATAATGCACGAGTTTAGACAGTTTCCACATTAGTCTCCTCCTTTCAATCCGACCAGACTGACAAAGATCTTTTCCAGCTCATTGGTGACGGCGCGGCTTTGGCCAGGTGTGAATTTGTTCACCAGAATGCAGAAGGTCATGGGCTCGCCATCGACGGCTGTAAAATACCCCGCATAGGCCCGGACACCCTCAATGGAACCGCTTTTAGCCCGGATGTTTCCAGCGGCTGCCGTTCCACGAGCCAGGCTTCGGACGGTGCCAGTTTGCCCTACAATCGGGATGGTCTCGTAGAATTGCGGAAAGTTTTTATCGCGGCCCATAGCGCTTAGAATACCAGTCATATTATCAGCCGTGAGCGCACCAACAGTCGATAAACCACTGCCATCGCGAATGCGGAAGCCATCCAGATTGACCCCTTTGGCTTTCCAGAACGACGTAATGGCTTCTACACTTTCTTCTGTTGTTCGTACGTGTTTATTGACCGCTAACGCTGTTGTTCGCAGGAGGGCCTCAGCATACAGGTTTATACTCTGGAAGTTAGTTTGCTGGATCAGTTGGGGTAAAGTGGGTGATTTATACTGGTTGATCACGGTGCGTTTGGCACCAATCGGTATCGTTGTTGGCAAGCCCCCGCCAATCGAAAGAGGTGGGCGGCTGACCGTAATGTTGTTCTGAACAAGCTGGTTGTGCAAGGCATAAGCTGCAAAGTAGGCCGGGTCGGGCAGGGCTCCTTTAACACTGAACTCGTTACCTGGCTCGCCGAGAGGTACTTTGCCCGTTAGCCACTGCTGGTTCATAAACGGTACCCCATAAATATTGACCTGATCGCCTGTATTGGCCGCGTCGGTTGAGACTGTATTTCGAAAAGCAATGTATGGTACAGGCGGGTCGGTGCGTAGAACATTTGCCGGTGCCTTGACGGATTTGCCAATACACGGTATAAATTTTCATTGATATTCAGCGCACTGAGACTGGCCCCGTAATAATTGCCCAGGTCGCCAAAGGGCCAGGTATCAGGTGTAGTAATGTCGTCGTACAGACTGGCATCGCCGACCACCATGCCCTCTATTCGTTGAATCCCCGCAGCTTTGACAGCTTCGCTCCAACTTGTTACGAGCGCTGTTACATCGGAATAGCCAGGAAATCGCCAACTCCCCAGCGATGGGTCGCCAGTGCCGCGCAGGTAGAGATTACCCGTCAGTACACTGTCTTTGATCGTGCCATCGTATTCGAGGGTTGTCGTGTAGGTATAATTTGGACCTAGTACGGCCAATGCCGTGGCAGTGGTGATGAGCTTGAGTGTGGAGGCCGAAGGTAAACTAAGCCGAGCATTGTAGCCAATGAGTTCTTCGCTGTCCCGTACCCGCCGGACTGATAACGCAATTGTCCCGAATCGAGTAGTTGGGCTGGCCTGAAAAGCTTCTACCTGAGCCAGCAGTTTTTGCGTTGCCAGTGAATCGATGGTTTGCCTGGGGCGCGTCTGTGCGCTCGACGGGGTGTAACCGACAAACAAACAGACGATAATAACAAATGCAGACTGTACAGGAAAACGGTGAAGAAAGCGCATTTAAGAACGGTTAGGCGATTCGATGGGTATTGCTTACCTTTGCAAACTTACAAAATACGAGCCATCCAGTTTACGTTAAGCCACCTTCGCAAACCTTCGTAAGAAAGAACACTGGTAAGTTAAAGTTGTACGCATGAAATTATCATTTCTGGGGGCAGCCCGGCAGGTAACGGGTAGTATGTATCTGCTGGAACTGGA
>Ga0209933_1000808_pt1 | contig 44628 bp, 47 predicted proteins | sample ThiBiot_300_biof_FD_183944 | JGI IMG/M metagenome (GOLD analysis project Ga0209933, IMG submission 183944) | Wastewater bioreactor microbial communities from Cape Town, South Africa - Thiocy_cont_300_biof (SPAdes) | ecosystem: Engineered > Bioremediation > Thiocyanate > Unclassified | place...
CGACCGAAGGCCGCGCCATCTGTGGCGCGCTGACGGCGATCATGACCGGAACCGCCTATGCCACCTCGGCCGAGATGGCCAAGGAGCAGGGCCCCTTCCCGGGCTTCGCGAAGAACCGCGACCACATGCTGCGCGTCATCCGCAACCACCGCCGCGCCGCCCATGCCGAGACGACGGGCTATGAGGGTCTCTCGACCTTCCCGGTGCCGCTCGACCATGGCTCGCTCAAGGACAAGCGCCTCTCCGACGCCGCCCGCGCGGCCTGGGATCAGGCGCTCTCGCTCGGCGAGCAGCATGGCTACCGCAACGCGCAGGCGACGGTGATCGCGCCGACGGGCACGATCGGCCTCGTCATGGATTGCGACACCACCGGCATCGAGCCCGATTTCGCGCTGGTGAAGTTCAAGAAGCTGGCCGGCGGCGGCTATTTCAAGATCATCAACCGCGCCGTGCCGGAGGCGCTGCGCTCGCTCGGCTATGCCGAGCACCAGATCGCCGAGATCGAGGCCTATGCCGTCGGCCATGCCTCGCTGCGCCAGGCGCCGGGCGTCAACCACACGAGCCTCAAGGCCAAGGGCTTCACCGACGAGGTGCTCGAGAAGCTCGAAGGCTCGCTGGCCTCTGCCTTCGACATCAAGTTCGTCTTCAACAAGTGGTCGCTCGGCGAGGAGTTCTCGAAGCAGGTTCTCGGCTTCACCGATGCGCAGCTGAACGACCCGGCCTTCGAGATGCTGCCGGCGCTCGGCTTCTCGAAGAAGGACATCGAGGCCGCCAACGTCCATGTCTGCGGCGCGATGACCCTCGAAGGCGCGCCGCATCTGAAGCTCGAGCACTATGCGGTGTTCGACTGCGCCAATCCCTGCGGCAAGCTCGGCAAGCGCTTCCTCTCGGTCGAGAGCCATATCCGCATGATGGCGGCGGCGCAGCCCTTCATCTCGGGCGCCATCTCCAAGACCATCAACATGCCGAACGACGCGACCGTCGAGGACGCGAAGAACGCCTATATGCTGTCGTGGAAGCTGGCGCTGAAGGCCAACGCGCTCTATCGCGACGGCTCCAAGCTCTCGCAGCCGCTGAATTCCCAATTGCTCGCCGATGACGGCGAGGACGAGGAAGAGGCGATCGAGGCGCTGGTCGCAAAGCCCGCGGCGCAGCGCGCCGAGGCGATCGCCGAGCGCATTGTCGAGCGGATCATCGAGCGAGAGGTTCGCCGGCGCGAGAAGATGCCCGATCGCCGCACGGGCTACACCCAGAAGGCCAATGTCGGCGGCCACAAGGTCTATCTGCACACCGGCGAATATCGCGATGGCCGCCTCGGCGAGATCTTCATCGACATGCACAAGGAAGGCGCCGCCTTCCGCGCGATGATGAACAACTTCGCCATCGCCATCTCGCTCGGCCTGCAATATGGCGTGCCGCTCGAGGAATATGTCGAGGCCTTCGTGTTCACCCGCTTCGAGCCGGCCGGCATGGTCACCGGCAACGAGGCGATCAAGAACGCGACCTCGATCCTTGACTATGTCTTCCGCGAGCTCGCCGTCTCCTATCTCGGCCGCAACGACCTCGCCCACGTCGTGCCGGAGGACAACAACGCCACGACGCTCGGCGGCGGCGACCAGCCGACGCAGCGCCCGGCTCCGGTGAGTCATGGCCTCGTCCGCGGCAAGACGGAGCGCTTCAAGCTGATCGAGCGGCCCGGCGAGTCGAAGGGCGCGAGCGCGACGCCGGCGGTCACCGCCTCGACCGTGACCTCGCTGCGCACGAGCGGCATCGGCGGCGCCGCTGCCCTCGCCTTCAAGCGCGACGTGGTCACAGAGACGGAGACCGTCACCGAGACGACGGTCGGAATCATCGAGCCCGCCGCGACGGCGCAGCCCAAGGCCTCCAACGCCGAACAGGCCGCGATCGCGCGCATGAAGGGCTATGAGGGCGAGAGCTGCACCGAGTGCGGGAACTTCACGATGGTCCGCAACGGCACCTGTCTGAAGTGCGACACCTGCGGCGGCACGAGCGGGTGCAGCTGAGATAGACCTTGTCTCTCGGCCATCTGCCCTTATGTTGGGGGCATATGGCCGAGGGAGCATAGCTCATGCGGGCACACGCGCTGGAAATCGTCGGTGGCCGGGCAGTTCTCGGACGCGATGCAACGACGGGTCGCTTCATGATCGAGGCGATCCGACGCGGCCTGCCTACGCGGGCTGTCGATCATCTCATCGAAAGCGGACGGCTGAATGCAAGCGAGATCGATGCCGTCGTTCTTCCGCGCAAGACGCTTTCACACAGGCGCCAGATCGGAACTCTGACGGCGGACCAGTCAGACCGGCTCATGCGCGCCGCGCGTGTCATTGCGGCTGCCGAGGAGACCTTCGGATCGCAGGAAAAGGCGGGCATCTGGCTTCGCCGACCAACCTCGGCCCTCGGCGGCGACAGCCCGCTATCGCTGCTCGATACGTCGGAGGGCGCACTGCAAGTCGAGGCGCTGCTCGGCGCCATTGATCACGGCATCGCGGCCTAGGACGTGTCGATCATCTGGCGCGTCAGCCGTGCACCCTATGCCGACCTGTCCGGCAACGGTGCCCGGATCTATGGTGGCCGCTGGAACTCGCCCGGAGCACCGATGGTCTATGCCGCGCGCGACGCGGCTCTCGCCGTACTTGAGGTGCGTGTTCATCTCGATCTGCCTCCAGAGCTCCTTCCGGGCGACTTTGTCCTCACACAGATCGACTGCGGTACTTTGGCCAGCGACCGGATCGATACCTTGCCAGCCAACCCGAGAGCGATCGGCGATTCGTGGCTAGCCTCATCCGCGACGGCGCTCATGGAGGTTCCGTCCTTCATCGTGCCAGAGAGCTCGAACGTGCTGTTCAATCCTGCCCATGTCGATGCGATGACCGTCAGGATCGTGTCCATCCGTCCCTTCGTGTTCGATGAACGGCTCTGGCTCGGGCTCCAAGACTGACACTGGCCTCGCCACCTGACTTTTCCTCCCGCCCCCCCCCGCTCACGCTTCCGTGGCTGGCAGCGCCTGTTTCCGCTCCCTATCTCTCCGGTCAGACAGTTCGCGGAGAGAGCGCCATGCGCACCATGATGATCATCCTTGCCCTCGCCTTCGGCGCCAGCGGGCTCGCGGCCTGCACGAGCGCCAGCAACATGACCGAGGCGGAGCGGAATGCGGCCGCGATCCGGGCCTTCGAGCCGGTGAATGCCTGCGGCCCCGGCGGCACGCAGGACATCAACCAGTGCGCCAGCAACCGTTGATCCCAGGAATGACCGCGCGGGGCCTTGCATGCGGCGGCGGTTCGCGAGACTTTTCCTGACCTTGAGGTCCCGCGTGGCTGCTTCAAACGCGCCGGGACCGTGTCACGAGGAGTGAGGTCATGCGCGTCATCGTCCTGGTGCTGGCTCTTGCCGGTGCCGCCGGTTCGCTCGCCGGCTGCGGCAGCGGAACCAGCGATCCCTTCGATCCAGCCATCCAGGCGATGCAGGGCGTCAATGCCTGCGGCACCGGCGGCAGCGACAATATCAACCAGTGCCGCGGCCATCCGCGCTCCGGCAACTGACGCGGGGGCTACGCCCCTCCCGCGAAAGCAGAAGCCCGGCGCGAAGGCCGGGCTGCAACTCTCTGAAATCGCGAGCAGATGAGCCTTATTTCGGCAGCTTGCCGAACACGCTCTCGAACGGGCGATAGGCGTCCTTGGCGAAGTCGGTCATCATCGAGCCGATCTTGGTCAGTTCGCTGACATAGCCCTCGTATGTCGCCTTCAGATATTCGTTCTGGATCTCGACCGCGTTCTCGACGCTCTTCGCCGCCATCAGCTTCTCGAGCGCCGCGGCGCCGTTCTCGTAGCTTTTCTTCTGATAGTCGGCGGTCTCGGCGGCGAGCGCCTGGATGCCCTTGTTCATGGCCTCCACGCTCTTCATCGCCTGCTCGATGCTGTCCTTCGACGCCTTCTGGATGTCGTCGATACCCTTGATCATCACGAACCCCCGTCTGCCCACGCGGAAAAACGAACCCTTCCAGACTGTTCCCGAATTCCGCCGCAAGTGTCAAGAAAAAATGCTGCGCTGCACAATTGGCCGAAGCCGGGAGGCGCCGCGCGCAGAAATTCGCGGCGTCGGAAAGGGATTCGTCAACTTTTACGGATTCGTAACGGCGATTCCCTAGGCTTTCTTCACGGATCGGTCGGGACGGCGGAAGCGCCGTTTCTGCCGGGATCGGATGGAGGCAGGCGCTTGAGCGTCGGGCGCGGGGGCCCGGTTTCTTGACGTCGTCGACAGGAAATTCTTCCGGTGCCTCATAAAAGCTCCGGTCCCGTCCCAACATTCAGGCAACGTCGCCCTCGGGCGGCGAGGCTGCAAGACGTGGAGTTGCGTTCGTGATGCTGTGGGGTACCAGCCCGCTTGGCCGACTTCAGGCCAGGACCGCCAAGGGCGCCGTCGCCGCCCTTCTTGTCGCCGGAGCGATGGTCACCACGACGGTCGCCGATGCGGTGGCCGCCCCGAAATCGGCGATCGTCGTCGACGCCAAGACGGGCAAGGTGCTCTACGCGCAGGATGCCGACGCACTGCGCCACCCCGCCTCGCTCACCAAGATGATGACGCTCTACATGCTGTTCGGCGCGCTCGACAGCGGCAAGCTCAGCATGGACAGCCGTCTGAAGGTCTCGGCCTTCGCCTCGCGCCAGTCGCCGACCAAGCTCGGCCTCAAGCCCGGCTCGACGATCGCGGTGCGCGACGCGATGCTGGGCCTCATCACGCGCTCGGCGAACGACGCCGCGGTGGTGATCGCGGAGAATCTCGCCGGCTCGGAAACCGCCTTCGCGCAGCGCATGACCACGACGGCGCGCTCGCTCGGCATGAGCCGCACCACCTTCCGCAACGCGTCCGGCCTGCCCAATGGCGACCAGTGGACGACGGCGCGGGACATGGTGACGCTCGGCCGCGCGCTGCAGGCGCATTATCCGACCTATTACCGCTACTTCTCGACGAAGAGCTTCGTCTATAACGGCCGCGTCATCGGCAATCACAACAAGCTGCTCGGCCGCGTCCCGGGCGTCGATGGCATCAAGACCGGCTATACCAACGCCTCGGGCTTCAATCTCGTCTCGTCCGTGAAGCGCGACAACCGCTACATCGTCGCCTCGGTGATGGGCGGCACGTCCGGCGCGTCCCGCGACAAGCAGATGGTCGGCCTCATCGAGAAATACATGCCGGCGGCCTCGACGGGCGGCGGCGGCGGGTCGCTGATCGCCAAGATGTTCAAGGGCAAGCCCGCGCCGGAAGCGGCCGACGAGCCTGTGCAGGTGGCGGTCGCTGCCGCGCCGAAGCCGGTCGTCCGTCCCGACGTTGTCGCCGCGGCCGTAGCCTCGCCCCCGGTCGCTGTGCGGCCCAAGGTGGCGCCGCAGGCCGCGCCGCAGGTCGTCGAGGCTTCCGTGGCCGCGCCGATCCCGGATGCGAAGCCGGATATCGAGCCGCTGGCGCTCGCTTCGGATGTCGAGCCGGCCGATGAGGGTCCGCGCATGGTCTTCCAGCAGGGTCCGAGCGGCAAGGGTAACGCGCGTCCGGTGGTGGTGACCGCTTCGGTCGCCGGCCCGGTGCCGACCGCCGACGACGAAACCGGAGGCGTGGTTGGCCAGGGCGATGCCGACGAACCGGCGCAAGCGCGTTCGGGTTCGGGTTCGGGCATCTCGGGCTGGAAGGTTCAGATCGCCGCGGCTCCCAGCGAGGATGGCGCCCAGTCGCTCCTGCAGGCGGCCAAGGCCAAGGCCGGCAAGGTGCTCGCTTCGGCGACGCCGAGCGTCGAGGAAGTGCGCAAGGGCGACGAGACCTTCTATCGCGCCCGCTTCGCCGGTTTCGAGAACAAGGCCAAGGCGCGCGCGGCCTGCGACTATCTGAAGAAGCGCGACGTGAACTGCCTGGCGATCCCTGACTAGGCGCAAGCCGCGGGACCGCCTCTTCCTTTCCTCCCTTTCATGTATTTGCGTATGGGAGCCTAGCGATGTCTGCCGAGGAGTCTTTCCTTAGCCTCGTTGATTTGCGCGGCAAGGAACGTAGAGCCCCCCTGATCGGGATGGACGCGCTTCATCAGTCGGCGGTAGGCCGCGCTGATTTCAGCCTCGGTGGCGCCGGGCGAAAGGCCAAGGATCTTGTAGGCCTGCTCATCTGTCATGGCGCCCGTGCCCGCAGGGCGGCGAGGCCCGCCTGCCGGATCTCGCTCGACGTGTTCACGCCAGCCGGGTATCCGGCGGTCGAGATACGCTTCGAGGACTGAGCGGTCGGCCGGCCGTCCGGCCAGCTCCGCATGAAGGGCGAGCAACGCGTTGGCGTCGAGTTCGTCCAGCCGGCGCCCGGCGAAACGGCCCGTGGTGATGCGGTCGCCGCGGATCGCGCCGAAGCGCTCAAGGAAGGCCGGCCGCCACAGCGACAGGGCGACCGCCACCAGCGGCACCGCCGCCCAGATCTTCCCCGTGATGGCGAAGAGCAGCGCGAGGGCGAACAGCGTCCCCGCCCCTCCCTTGCGGATCGCCTTCTGCAATCGGTCGGGACCCGTCTTGGGGCCGAATGTCCAGGCGAGTGCGATCGCGATGATCGCGACGGCGGCGAGCGGCAGGATGAAGCCCATCGTCCCTTTCCGGTCCGGCCCGCTGCATGCGGCCCGATCCCAACAGATGCCGTCTCCCGCCCGCCGCCGCAATGGTGCGCGGAAGACGCGCCCACCTCTTCCCACAGGCTCCGTTTTGCGCGAAGGAGTCGCGATTGGGCAGAGGAATCGCCATGAACCATCCCCCCGTTCTCCTCCGCACGCTCACCGATCTGCGCGCCAACACCGCGAGCTGGCATTCCGAAGGCCTCACGGTCGGCATGATCCCGACCATGGGCGCCCTGCATGACGGCCATCTCGCCCTCGTCGAGGAAGCGCGCCGGCGGGTCGACCGCGTCGTCGCGACGATCTTCGTGAACCCGACCCAGTTCGGGCCGAAGGAGGATTTCACCGCCTATCCGCGCACCGAGGCGAGCGATGTCGCCAAGCTCGCGACGCTCGGCGTCGAGGCCGTGTTCGCGCCAAACGCGGCCGAAATGTATCCGCCGGGCCATGCGACGACCATCTCTCTCGCCGGGCCGGCGCTGGGGCTCGAGACAGACTATCGCCCGCATTTCTTCGCCGGTGTCGCGACGGTCGTGGCCAAGCTGCTCCTCGGCGGCTTTCCCGATATCGCGATGTTCGGCGAGAAGGACTACCAGCAGCTGCTCGTCGTCCGGCAGATGGTGAAGGACCTGCGCCTGCCGACCGAGATCGTCGCGCTGCCGACGGTGCGCGAGCCGGACGGCCTCGCCCTGTCCTCGCGCAACGCCTATCTCTCGCCCGACGAGCGTCGCACGGCGCCGAAGCTCGCATCGGTGCTGAACGAGACCGCGGCCGCGATCCGGGCCGGCGGCGACCACGCCCATCACCTTCGCCACGGCTTCAACGCGCTCGAGTCAGCGGGCTTCCGCCCGGATTATCTCGAGCTGCGCAATGCCGAGACGCTGGCCTCGCCAGCGGAGAGTTCGGGCGAGCCGCTGCGCCTGCTCGTCGCCGCCTGGCTCGGCAAGACGCGGCTCATCGACAATATCGCGGTGTGAAAAATCCGAGTCGGCCGAGCGCCTTGGCGCCGGACCCTCCCATTTTGATTCATGTCGCTAGAGAAGGCCGAGCTCCGCCAGTTCGGCCTTCAGCGCCGACGGTAGGTCGTCGCCGGCCCCGCCGATGGCGGCGAGGTCGCGCGGCGCATCCTTCGGCTCCAGATAGCGCCAGCCCTGGAAGGGGCGCTTGGGCTGCCATTCCGTCAGGATGACCTCGGGGTCAAAGACGATCTCGCAGCGCTCGATGCCGTCGACGCCGGTCACGGCGCGAAGATCGAGGAGGCGCTGGCGGCACTGCACCTGCCCCTTCACCACCCAATAGAGCGAGCCGCCGTCGAGAAGCTCGGCGATGCGGCGCGGCATCATGCGCGTGACATGCGTGTCCTCGGCCGGGAGGCCGAGCCGGCGCTTGCGGCCGAGATCCTCGTCGATCCAGCGGACGATCTCGTCCACGGTCTCGACGCCGACGCAAAGCTTGATCATATGGAGCGGCATGCCGCGACCCTCGCGCCGCGCCGCCCCGCCGTCAAAGGCGGGCTGCCCTTTTTCCACAGGGGCGGCTAGAACGAGCTTGCCCGATGCCGACAGGACGCTGCCCGCCATGACCTTACCGACGACCGACCTCGAACAGCGCGCCAGCCGCGTCGCCACCGCGGGCATCATCGCCGGGCTGGTGCTGACGGCCGCCGGGATGATGTTGCGCTCGCCGGTCGCGGGCGCAGCGGGGCTCATCATCCTCTCGGTGCTGGTCCTCGCCCGCCGGCCGATCGCGCGCATGCTCGCGCGGCGATCCGGCTGAGCGGCGGCTGCGGGCATGTTCACCGCCGCCTCTCCGGTCGATATCGTCGCCGTCCTGTGGTTCGTCGGCGCCTGGACGGCCTATTCGCTGGTGATCAACCACTTCGCCGATTCCGGCCGGTCGCTCTCCTCGGCCATGGACCGCCAGCGGCGACGCTGGATGCGGACCATGGCGCGGCGCGATCTGCGCATGATCGACACCGGCATCATGAGCGGCCTGCAGAACGGCACCGCCTTCTTCGCCTCGACCTCGCTGATCGCGATCGGCGGCGGCTTCGCGCTGCTCAACGCCACCGACCATGTCTATGACGTGATGCGCGACCTCTCGCTGTCGTCGGCCTCGCCGCGCGGCCTGTTCGAGGTCAAGGCGGTCGGCCTCATCCTGATCTTCGGCTTCGCCTTCTTCGAGTTCGGCTGGGCCTACCGCCTGTTCAACTATGCCTCGATCCTGGTCGGCGCCACGCCCTCGGCCGCCCATGCCGGCGAGGCGGAGGCGATCGCCGCCGCTGATCGCGCGGGGAGCTTCACCATCGCCGCCGGCCGGCACTTCAACCACGGCCTTCGCGCCTTCTTCTTCGCGGTCGGCTATCTCGGCTGGTTCGTCAACGGCTATGTCCTGATCGTCACGACCACCGCCATCCTTCTCGTGCAGCTCTATCGCCAGTTCCTGTCGCCTTCGGCGCGGCTGGTCATCGAAGCCGCCCGCCAGCCGGAGATCTGATCATGACGCGCAGCGCAGACCGCGCCCAGGTGGCGAGCCTCATCGCCGAACGGCTCGGGTCCCTCGAAGAGGGACGCAGCCTCGATCCGACCGAACTCGCCCGTGCCATCGCCGGATCGGACGAGAAGCGCTGGCGGCTGTTGATGCCGGCCATCCGGGACGTTGCCGTCGGCCTCGCCGAGACGGGTTCCGCGATCATCCTGCGCAAGGGCAGGCCCGTCGATCCCCGCGATTTCAAGGGCATCTACCGCATCGGTCGCGCCGCGGAAGAGAAGGTCGAGGCATGAGCGACACGGCCCGACCAAGCCCTCGCCTCCTCTCGGGCGGCTGCTATTGCGGAACGGTTCGCTACGAGGTCCGCGATGCGTTCGCCTATGCGGTGAACTGCCACTGCTCGGGTTGCCGGCGCGCCACCGGCTCGGCCTTCAAGCCCTTCGCCGGCATCGGCAGCGAGCATCTGAGCCTCGTCGCCGGCAGCGACCGGACGCTGATCTACGGCGACGACGCCGCGCATGACGTCCATTGCGGGCGTTGCGGCTCGTTCCTCTATTCGATGCTCGACCATGGCGCGAAGGTGCATGTCGCCATGGGCACGCTTGCCGATGCGCCCAGCATCCGTCCCTCGGCGCATATCTTCGTCGGCTCCAAGGCCCCCTGGTACGAGATCACCGACGACTTGCCGCAATATGACGGCCATGTCACCTGACGCGCATCAGGGCGCCGGGAACAGAGCGTCCGTGCGGCCGGTCAGGCGATAGGCGAGCAGGCCCACCCATTCCTTCGCGGCGACATCGACCATGGTGAGCCCGTAGGACGCGCGCGGCATCAGCGAGGTGAGATCCTGCGGCCCGGCGCTGCGATAATCGGTCGGCCAGGCCACCACCGGCCAGCCGATGGCGCGGAAGCAGCCGACGGAGCGGGGCATGTGCCAGGCCGAGGTGACGAGCAGCCAGCGCTCGCCGGGCTTCGGATCGACGAGCGCCTTGGTGAAGCGGGCATTCTCCGCGGTGTCGCGGCTCTGGTCCTCAACCGTCAACCGGTCGGCCGGGATGCCCATTTCCGCGAAGAAGCGGCGGGCGGCGTCCGATTCGGTCGGGCCTTCCGGCGTGAGGCTCGCGATGCCACCGGTGAAGACGAGCCGCGCCTCCGGATAGCGGCGCGCCCGCCTCGGTCAGCGTGGTCACGCCGCGCGCGGCGCCGATGGACTGGTCGATGCCGCCGCCGAGCACGATGATGCCGGCCACCGGACCGTCCGGCTCCTGGCGCTGGAAGCGGTCCTCGAGCGGCAGCATCATCAGGACGCCGAGCGGCAGGAGCCCCGCGACGAGGAGGCCCGTCGTCCCCAGCATGACGATGAGCATGCCGGCCCGCGGCCGGCCGAGACCGATCGCGACGATGCCGGCGACGAGCAGCAGGATGAGTGCTGTCGAAGGCTGGATGACGAACCAGATCAGCTTGGCGGCGACAAAGAACATCGTGCCGGTCGCTCCCTCACGCGTCCCAATCGGGCGCGAAGCTGAAATCGCAGATGCGGCGGCCGATGCTGCCGAGACCGTCGATGGCCGCCATGTCGGCCTCGTCGAGAGCGAAGCCGAAGATGTCCAGGTTCTGCCGGATGCGGTGCGGGCGCGCGCTTTTCGGAATGCTGACGCAGCCCTTCTGGAACTGCCAGCGCAGCACGACCTGCGCCGCCGAGAAGCCGAGCCTTCCGGCGATATCCTGCACCACCGGCTCATCGAGCACCTCGGCCTGGCCGAGCGGGCAATAGGAGACGAAGGCCATGCCATGGCGGGCCGTCGCGGCGCGGAGGCGCGCCTGGTCGAGATAGGGATGGTGCTCGCACTGGTTGGCGACGATCGGCTCCTCGGTCGCCGCCCAGGCCTCGTCGAGCAGGCGGATCGTGTAGTTTGAAACGCCGATATGCCTGGCGAGGCCGCGCCGCTTGACGCCGTTCAGAGAGCGGATCGTCGTCGCGGCGGAGAGCGTGCGGCTCGGCCAATGGATGAGCAGCAGATCGACGGCATCGAGGCCGAGGCGCTTGAGGCTGCCCTCGGCGGCACGCAGCATCGCGGCATCCTCGAGCTCCTCGGAGGGGATCTTGGTGGTGACGAAGATCTCGTCGCGCGGCACGCCGGAGCGGCGGATACCCTCGCCCACTTCCGCCTCATTGCCGTAGCCGATGGCGGTATCGATGTGGCGGTAGCCGGCCTTGAGCGCCTCCGCGACCGCCTCGGTCGCCGCCTTGCCGGAAAGGCCCCAGGTGCCGAGCCCGATCGCGGGGATCGCGGCGCCATGTGCGGTGATGACGGGGCTCATCATCGTCTCCTTCACGAATGTCAGGTGAGATGGGGGGCGGCAATTTCCGCCGCTGCGATCGGGGCCGTCAAGCGGGCGGCTATTCGGCGGCGTGGCTGACGAGGTCGCGGCCGGCGCGCTTCGCAGCATAAAGGGCCTCGTCGGCGCGCAGCATCAGCGTCTCGAGCGGAACATGGCCACTGTCGGTCGCCGCGACGCCGGCGCTGGCGGTCACGCGGAGGCGCCCGCTCTCAAGCAGGCTGGCCCGCCGCGCGAACTCGGCGCGGATGCGTTCGGCGATGGCGGCGCCCACCTCGCGGTCGGCGCCGACCAGCAGCGTCGCGAACTCCTCGCCGCCGAGCCGCCCGACGGGATCGGTGGCGCGGACGACCTGCCGTGCGGCGGCGGCGAAGGCAGCGAGCGCCCGGTCGCCGGCCGCATGGCCGAAGCTGTCGTTGACCTCCTTGAAGTAGTCGATGTCGAAGACAAGCAGCGCGGCATTGCGTCCATCGGCCTGGGCCGCGGCAAGCCGGCTCGCCGCTTCCTCGATGAAGGCGCCGCGATTGAGGAGGCCCGTCAGCCCGTCGAGCGCGGCCTTGCGCGACAGCACGAGTTCGCGGCGCTGCTGCGTCAGCACGAGACCGAAGATCACCACCCCGAAAAGCACAAAAATCGGCTCGAGCAGGCCGATGGAGATGAAGAGCGGATCGAGATCGACATTGCCGTCGAGGCCGACGACGAGCGCGACGATCGCGCGGACCAGGGTCGCCCCGGCATGCAAGGTGCAGAGCGCCGCCAGCGGCACGCGCGCCGGCAGATTCTCCTTGCCGCGCGCCCACAGCATCTGCGCCAGCATCAAGGTGAGAATCGTGATCAGGCCGGACGCGACCGCGGTCCTGAAGGGCTGCGATGCGTAGATCACCGGCACCTGGCAGGCGACGAGCCAGATCGCCGGCGCCGTCGCCACCACCCACCAGTTCGGACGCCGGCCGGTGAAGACCCGGATGCCGTTCCAGGCGAGGCCGAAGGCGATGAGCGCCACGGCATTCGCCCCATCGATCGAGATGCGCGGCGGCAGAGAGGCGCGGAAGGCGAGGCCGGCCAGCCCGACAGCGCCGAGAAGGAACGCCGCGCACCAGTAGGCGAGATGGCGATCGCCCGGCCGGTTGTGCAGACGCATGCCGAGCCCCACCCCGGACACGAGGCAGAAGCCGATCAGCACCAGAAACAAGGTGGCCGGGTCGAGCGTCATGCCGATCATACTACATGAACGGCACGACGATTCTGCCGCAGTTTTTGGCCTGCCTGCGTTCAGGCCAGTTCTGCGAAGCGGCGGATCGCCGCGATCACGCGATCGACCTCGTCATCGGTCAAGTCCGGATTCATCGGGATGCTGAGCACGGTCTCGGCGAGGCGCTCGGACACCGGAAGCGGCCGCTTGCCCATCTCGGCGAAGGCCGGGTGATGGTGCAGCGCCACGCGGTAGAACAGGGCCGTGCCGATGCCCTCCGCATCGAGCGCCGCCTTCAGCGCGTCGCGCCGGTCGGAGGTGATCGTGTAGAGCGCGCTGGCCGAGACCATGCCCTCCGGCCGCGCCTGCAGCCCAACGACGCCGGCAAGGCCGGCATCGTAGCGCCGGGCGATCGCCTCGCGCCGGGCGAGTTCTTCCTCGAAGATCTCGAACTTCGCCAACAGGATCGCGGCCTGGATCGTGTCGAGGCGGCCGGTGATGCCGTTGCGCACCGCGACATCGCCAGTGCCCTGACGGCCATGCGAGCGCAGCGTGCGCACCGCCTCGGCGATCCGGTCGTCGTCGGTGAGGATCGCACCGCCGTCGCCGTAGCAGCCGAGCGGCTTGGTCGGATAGAAGCTCGTCGCCGAGATCGGCGCCATGCCGCCGACGCGGCGGTTGCCCGAACGGCCGCCGAAGCTCTGCGCCGCGTCGGAGAAGACTGTAAGCCCATGCTTCGCGGCGATGCGGCCGATGGTGTCGTAATCCGCCGGCAGGCCGTAGAGATCGACCGGGATCACGGCGCGCGGCTTCAGCTCGCCGGCGGCCTCAACCTCGGCGATGGCGCGTTCGAGATCGGCGGGATCGAGATTGAAGGTCGCCGGGTCGACATCGACGAAGACAGGCGTCGCGTTCACCGAGCAGACGGCGCCGGCCGTGGCGGCGAAGGTGAAGGCCGGCACGAACACGGCGTCGCCGGGCCCGATGCCGAGCGCCATCAGACCGATCATCAGCGCGTCGCGGCCGGAGGAAACGCCAATGGCATGCGGCACGCCGGCGAAGGCGGCGAGCTTCTGTTCGAGCTGTTCGACCTCGGGCCCCAGGATGAACTGGCCGTGGACGAGCACCGCGTCGATCCGCGCCCGCACGTCGTCATGCATGCGGCGCTGCTGGCGCTGCAGATCGAAGAAGGCGACGCGGCCGGGCGCGACGGCCACGGCGGGACGGGACTGGGAGACCATCAGGTCGAACCTCCATTGTTCGGTGCCGCCGCCGGCTGGCCGGCGATGGCGCCCATGATCCGCTCGGCGACGACGAGGGCGGCAAGACCCGCCGCTCCATCCACGACGGCCGGACGGCCATTCGCGACGGCGCCTAGAAAGGATGCGATCTCGAGAGCGAGATTGTCGCTTGCCGGTACGGCGATCTCGCGGCGCTCATCACCCTCGGCAACGGTGACAGTGCGGGCGGCGAGATCGGCGGTGACGACACGCGGGCCATCGACGGCGCGGATCGTCCGCTCCTGGCGGTCGGCGATCCGGCTCGCATGGAGATGCGCGCTGGCGCCGTTGGCGAAGCGCAGCAGCGCATGCGCGAAGTCATTGGTCGGCGCGCGCACGGCGGCGCCCATGGCGGCGATGTCGACGACCTCGGACTCGGCCAGCGTCAGCGCGAGGTCGATGTCATGGATCATCAGGTCGAGTACGACGTCGACGTCGATCGCCCTGCCCTTCCAGGGACCGATGCGGGTCAGTTCCAGCGTGCGCGGCCGGCCCGCCTCCTCGGCGAGCGCCGCGAAGACTGGCGAGAAGCGCTCGATATGGCCGACCTGAAGGACGACGCCCTTCGCCTTCGCGCGGGCGATGAGATCGCGCGCCGCCTCCGGCGTATCGGCGATCGGCTTCTCGATCAGGACATGGATGCCGGCGTCGATGAGATCGCCGGCGACGCGGTGATGTAGCGAGGTCGGCACCGCGACGGAGACGGCATCGACGCGGCCGATGAGATCGCGATGATCGGTGAAAGCCTCGACACCATGCGCGGCGGCGACCGCGGCGGCGCGCTCGGCATCGAAATCAGCGACGGCGACGAAGCGGCCCGACTTGCTGGCGGCGTGCTGGCGCGCATGGAAAGAACCGAAATAGCCAAGGCCGACGACCCCAGTCCTGATCTCGCGCCTGTCCAATCCGCGCCGTTCCCTCATCTCGTGTTTCGCCAGCCCCCGGCTGACCGGAAGCGCGACGGTTCCTCGTCTAGCGATTTTCGCCCGAAAGTCGATGCGCGGCTTCGTCCGCGGATTCACATTTTTCCCGGCCGGGAAACAATGCGCGACGCGCCGTCCCTATCTGGATGCGGTTGAGCCGGGCGACGGGCTCCGGCACAATCTTCGCGATGATCGACCATTCCGGCGAAATCCTCATCCTCACCGGGCCGCCCGGATCGGGAAAGACGACGGCGGCGGCGACGCTCGCCGCCCTGCCCGGCTCGGCCAAGGTCCATCTCCACTCCGACGATTTCTGGGGTTTCATCCGCCATGGCGCGATCGCGCCCTATCTCGCCGAGGCGGATAGCCAGAACCGCGTCGTGATGAATGTCCTGGCCGGAGCCGTCGCCGGCTTCGCGCGCGGCGGCTTCTTCGTCGTGCTCGACGGCATCATCGGGCCCTGGTTCCTGCCCGCCTTTGCCGGCATCGATGTCCCGCTGCACTATGTCGTGCTGCGGCCTGACCTCGATGAAGCCATTGCCCGCTGCCAGTCACGCGGCGGCGACACCCTCACCGATCCGGCGACCATCACCGACCTTCACGGCCAGTTCGCCGCCCTAGGCCCCTATGAGCGCCACGCCCTCGCGATCGGCGGCCTAGACCGCCAGCAGGCGCTGGAGCGGATCGTCGAGGCGCTGGCGAGCGGCGCGTTCCTGCTTTCTCCGGAGCATCCCGAAGGCTGACGCCTTCGATCAGCCTAGCCCGAACCAGAGCGCCGCAAAGCCGAGGAAGGAGAAGAATCCGACGAGATCCGTCACGGTGGTGACGAAGGCGCCCGATGCGATGGCGGGATCGAATTTGAAGCGGTGGATCACCAGCGGGATCAGGATGCCGGCCAGCGCCGCCGCGATGAGATTGACCAGCATCGCCGCCGCGATGACCACGCCGAGATCGGCGATGCCGAATCGCCAGACGGCGACGCCGGCGACGATCAGCGCGAAGAACAGGCCATTGAGGCAGCCGACCACCAGTTCGCGCCCGACGACGCGAAGCGCATTGTGCGGGCCGATGGCGCGGGTGGCGAGCGCGCGCACCGCGACGGTCATGGTCTGCGTGCCGGCATTGCCACCCTGGCTGGCGACGATCGGCATCAGCACCGCGAGCGCCACCATCTTCTGCAATTCCGTCTCGAACAGGCCGATGACGAAGGAGGCGAGGATCGCGGTGCAGAGGTTGATGCAGAGCCAGGGCAGGCGGCTGCGCGCGATCGAGAGGACGCGGTCCGAGACCTCCTCGTCGCCGACGCCGCCGAGGCGCTTGATGTCGGCGTCCGCCTCCTCCTCGATCACGTCCACGGCGTCGTCGATGGTCATGATGCCGACGAGCCGTCGGCTCTCGTCGACCACCGGCGCCGAGATGAGGTTGTAGCGCTGGAAGAGCCGCGCCACCGAGGAGAGCTCGTCCGTCGCTTCGACGATCTGCGCCCCCTCGTCGACGATCTCGCCCATCTTGACCGGCCGCGCGCTGCGCAACAGGCGGTCGAGCGGCACGCGCCCGAGAAAGCGGAAGCCGGGATCGACGACGAAGACCTCGTTGAAACTCTCCGGCAGGTCGTCCGATTCGCGCATCAGGTCGATCGTCTGGCCGACCGTCCAGAATGGCGCCACGGCGATGAACTCGGTCTGCATGCGCCGGCCGGCGCTATCTTCCGGATAGTCGAGGCTGCGCTTCAGCGCGAGGCGCTCGATCGACGGCATCTGCGCGAGAATTTCCTCGCGCTCCTCTCTGTCGAGATCCTCGAGAATGTAGACGGCATCGTCCGAATCGAGCTCGCTGATGCCCTCGGCGACGGTCTCGGCCGGCAGGTCTTCGAGAATCTCGACGCGCGTCGCCTCATCGAGTTCGGTCAGCGCCGTGAAATCGAAGGCGTCGCCGAGCAGTTGGATCAGCGCCGGGCGCTGCTCCGCGTCGAGCTGCTCGAGGATGGCGCCGACATCGGACTCGTGCAGGTCCTCGGTGAGGAGACGCGCCCGTTCCCCGTCGGAGGCCTCGATCGCCGCGACGACGGCGTCCATGAAGGCCGCGGAAAGATTGTCGTTTTCGTCGCGAAGCGGCGGCAGCGCCTCCGGCGCATCCGGCGGATCAAGCACGAGGGTCGTCGGTTCGCCTGCCGGATCGGACATGCAAGCTCCGCGGTTACAGGGTCGACGGACACGGTGATGGGAAAGGCTCTCGGGGCCTTGGTCGAGACTTAGCGGCCCGCCATCGCCGCCGCAAAGGAAAACGCGGCAACCGCGCCAGCGCGGCAACCGGTCGCTGCCTAGATCCCAAACGCGTGCCAAAAACGGAAACGGCGGCCCAAGGGCCGCCGCTTTCGTGAGGATTTGTCGGGTTCTGGTGCGGTTGAGAAGACTCGAACTTCCACGCCTTGCGGCACAGCGACCTCAACGCTGCGCGTCTACCAATTCCGCCACAACCGCGGAACCCGAGCCGGCGAACCGGCGCGGCGAGGATTTAGCAAATGCCCCGGCCGGATACAAGCGGCCATTCGCGCTCCTCGTCATCCCGCGCCGAGCCTGTGGATCAATCGCGAAAATCCTGTCGCTCTCGACTATATAGGCGGCATGGACGCCACCACCCTCCGCTCGCCCTCGCCCCGGGACACGCTCGACATCGCGCTCATGCCGCGCGCCGGCAGCCCGCCGGTCGAATGGGTCATCGCGGACGAGCCGGTTGCCTATCCGGACGCCGTCGCCGAGATGGAGCGGCGCGTCGCGCTGATCGCTGCCGGCGAGGCCAATGAGCGCGTCTGGCTCGTCGAGCATCCGCCGCTCTATACGGCCGGCACAAGCGCGAAGGCGGAGGACCTCGTGGCGCCGGCCCGCTTCCCGGTCTTCGAGACCGGCCGCGGCGGGCAATACACCTATCACGGGCCCGGACAGCGCGTGGCCTATGTCATGCTTGACCTGTCGCGGCGGCGGCAGGATCTCCGCCTGTTCGTGGCGGCGCTGGAAGGCTGGATCATCGCGACGCTGGCCGGCTTCAACATCCGCGGCGAGCGGAGGGACGACCGTGTCGGCGTCTGGGTGCGGCAGCCGGAACGCGGCATCGGCGCCGAATCGAAGATCGCCGCGATCGGCATCCGCGTCCGCCGCTGGGTGACGTTTCACGGCATCTCGCTCAATGTCGATCCGGATCTCGGCCATTTCGACGGCATTGTGCCTTGCGGCGTGCGCGAGCACGGCGTCACCAGCCTCGCCGATCTCGGCCATCTCGTCTCGATGACCGAAGCTGATTCGGTGCTGCGCGCCGAGTTCGAGCGGCTGTTCGGGCCGACGGTCAGCGGCTTCTAGAGGCTCGGCACCACGAGGAACGGGCCGTCCTGCGGCTCCGCCTCGCCGAGCACCGTGACCGCCTCGACGACCGCATGGCGCGGCCCGCGGCGGCACGCCTCGATCATCGCCTCGACCACTTCGGCCTCGCCGGAGAACACCGCCTCGACGCTGCCGTCGCGGCGGTTGCGCCCCCAGCCCGAGAGCCCCCGCGCCACCGCCTCGCCTTCGACGAAGGCGCGGTAGCCGACGCCCTGAACGCGGCCGGTGATGCTGACATGGAGGCTGGCGCGACTCATCATGCGACCCCGAGTTCGGCAAGAACCGCCTCGGCGAGCGCCGGCACCGTCTCGACGATGCGATCCGGCGGGGTCGCGGCGAATTCCTCGGCGGTGCCATAGCCCCAGCCGACCGCGATGGCGCGAAGGTGGTTGCGGCGGGCGCCCGAAATGTCGTGGCGCCGGTCGCCGATCATCACGCAGCGGGCGGCGTCGATCGCTTCCGTCGCCAGGACATGGGCGATGAGGTCGCCCTTGTCGACGCGCGTCCCGTCGAATTCGGAGCCGTGGACGGTGACAAAGAACGAGCCGAGACCGAAATGCTCGATGATCCGCTCGCAGAAGACGCGCGGCTTCGAGCTCGCGACGAAGAGCTGCACGCCGCTCGTCTTGAGATGGGCCAGCGCCTCCGGAATGCCGTCGAAGACCTTGTTCTCGTAGAGGCCGACCGGCGCATAGCGCTCGCGGTAATGCGCCAGCGCCTCCTTGGCGAGCAGCGCGTCGCCGCCGAGCATGGCCGCGAAGCTCGCTTCGAGCGGTGGGCCGATCGCCGCGCGCAGCGTCGCTTCGTCGACCGGCGGGCGCCCGAGGCGTTCGATCGCGTAGAGAATCGATCCGCTGATGCCGGGATAGGGATCGGTCAATGTGCCGTCGAGATCGAAGAGCGCGGTCGGTCCGATGGTCGCCATGACACCTTTTCCCAAGCGTTGCCGCGGCATTCCCGCGCCATTGCCGGCGGGGTCTTGCACGCGCGGCAACCTCCCGTCTAGTTATTCGTTGTCGTCATCAAGCCGTTACCTGGTTCAGTCACCACCTTTGAGCCGGGGGGCGAGGCCCGCGCGGCGGCAGGTACGGGGATTCGTCACGAAATGATGTGTGCCTTGCAGATTGCCCGCCTTAGCTTCCGCGAGACCGCATGATGGACGCCGAGATCGAGCTCTTGCTTGTAGTCCTCGGCGCCGCCTTCTGCATCGTCACGGCCGGCGTCCATTTCGTTTCCATCCTGATCGTCACGGTCCGCGGCCGCTTTGCCGTCGGGCGCATTCCCGCCAAGCTGCCGGCGCATCCGCCGGTCTCGATCCTTCGTCCTCTTTGCGGGCTGGAGAACGCGATCGAGGAGACGATCCGCTCCGCCTACACGATCGACTATCCCGAGTTCGAGATCGTCTATTGCGTCGCGAGCGAGAAGGACCCGGTCATCCCGCTGGCGCGGCGGATCATGGCCGAGCATCCCGCGGTGCCCTCGCGCCTCCTCGTCGGCGACGACCGCATCAGCATCAATCCGAAGCTGAACAATCTGGTGAAGGGCTGGAAGGCAGCGCGCTATGACTGGATCGTCATGGCGGACAGCAATGTCCTGATGCCGCCGGATTATCTGCTTCGCCTGCTCGACCGCTGGGTGCCCGGAACCGGCCTCGTCTGCTCGCCCCCGCTCGGCGACGCACCGGACGGCGCCTATGGCGAGATCGAATGCGCCTTCCTCAACACCTTCCAGGCGCGCTGGCAGCTGTTCTCGGACGCGATCGGCAACGGTTTTGCGCAGGGCAAGTCGATGCTCTGGCGCCGCGAGAATCTCGACCGCCACGGCTCGATCGAGGCGCTCGCCGCCGATCCGGCCGAGGACGCGGCCTCGACGAAGATCATCCGCCGCGCCGGTCTCGACGTGCATCTCGTCCATCTGCCCTTCCCTCAGCCGATCGGCCGGCGGACGCTGAAGGCGGTCTGGAGCCGGCAGTTGCGCTGGGCGCGGCTGCGCCGCGTCACCTTCCCCGTCTTCTTCTGCGCGGAACTCGTTGTCGGCGGCGTGTTTCCGATCATCGTCGCGGCTGCGCTGGCGGCCGCCGAGGTCATTCCGTTCTGGCTGGTCGCCGCCTATGCCGTCGCCTGGTACGGTGCCGAAGTGCTGATGGCGATCGGACTCGGCTGGCGCGCCGGCATCCGCCCGACGCTGGCGCTGATCGTGCGCGATCTCTCTCTGCCCGTGCTCTGGGTCGCCGCTGTTTCCGGCAGCGGCTTCGAATGGCGTGGCAATCAGATGAACGTCAAGGAAGACAGCCTCGCCGCCGCCGACTGAAAGGCGGCCGGGCTTCCCTTCGCCGCTCAGGCGAAGGTCATGATCTCCGCGTCGACCGGCAGGCTGTCGCCGACCTTCGCCTTGATCGCGTCCACGACGACATCGCGCTCGGCGCGCAGGATGTTCTCCATCTTCATCGCCTCGACGATGGCCAGCGTCTCGCCCGCCTTCACCGGCTGACCCGGTTCGACCGCGATCGAGACGACGAGGCCCGGCATCGGGCAGAGCAGCGCCTTGGCGCTGTCCGAGACCCGCTTTTCCGGCATCAGAGCGTCCAGCGCCGCGACGCGCGGGCTCATCACCCGGGCGAGAAGATCCGCCCCGCCATGAACGAGGCGCCAGTCGGCGCCCGTGCCCTGCACCTGGACCACCGCCGGCACCCCGTCGATCGTGCCGCTCCAGACGCGCTGGCCGGGCGTCCAGAGGCCCTTGACCGAGATCAGCCGCCCCGCTTCCGTCTCGATTTCCGTGACGCCGGCTTCGCGGCTGAGAATGCGCAGCGCGACGAGCCGTCCCGCAATCTTGACCGCGAAAGCCTGCGGGGCGGGCGCCGCGCCGGGCCGCAGCCGTCCCGGTAGCCCTGCGAGGCGGGCCATGGCAGCACGCTCGAAAGTCAGCGCCAGCGCGGCCAGCCCCTCGAGAGCGGCCTCGTCCGGCGTCACGCCCGCGAAGCCTCCCGGAAACTCATCGGCGATGAAGGCGGTGGAGAGGTTGCCGGCGCGCCAGCGCGGATGCGCCATCAGCGCGGCGAGGAACGGCACATTGTGGCGGATGCCGTCGAGTTCAAACCCGTCCAGCGCGTCGGCCATGGCGTCGATCGCCGCCTCGCGGGTTGGCGCATGGGTCACCAGCTTGGCGATCATCGGGTCGTAGTGGATTGCGATCTCCGACCCTTCGACGACGCCGGTATCGTTGCGCACGGTGACGTCGCGATGCGTGCCCTCGGCCGGCGGGCGATAGCGTGTCAGCCGCCCGATAGAGGGCATGAAGTCGCGGTAGGGATCCTCGGCATAGATGCGGCTCTCGATCGCCCAGCCCTTCAGCTTCACATCGTCCTGGCCGAAGCGCAGCGGCTCGCCGGCGGCGACGCGGATCATCTCCTCGACGAGATCGAGGCCGGTGACGAGTTCGGTCACCGGATGCTCGACCTGCAGGCGCGTGTTCATCTCGAGGAAGAAGAAGCTCTTGTCCTGCCCGGCGACGAACTCGACCGTGCCGACCGAATCATAGCCGACGGCTCTGGCGAGCGCCGCCGCCTGCTCGCCCATCGCGCGGCGTGTCTCGGCATCGAGCAGCGGCGACGGCGCCTCCTCGATGACCTTCTGGTTGCGGCGCTGGATGGAGCATTCGCGTTCGCCGAGCCAGACGACATGGCCGTGCTTGTCGGCGATGAGCTGGATCTCGATATGGCGCGGATCGGTGATAAATTTCTCGATGAAGACGCGATCGTCGCCGAAGGACGAGCGCGCCTCGGAGGTGGCGAGGCGGAAGCCCTCGCGCACGGCCGTCTCGTCACGGGCGATGCGCATGCCCTTGCCGCCGCCGCCGGCCGAAGCCTTGATCATGACCGGGAAGCCGATCTCGCGCGCGATCCGCACGGCCTCCTCATCGTCCGCGATGACGCCGAGATGGCCGGGAACCGTCGAGACATGCGCCGCCGCGGCGACGCGCTTCGATTCGATCTTGTCGCCCATCGCCGCCATGGCGCGTGGATTGGGTCCGATGAAGGCGATGCCGGCCGCCTCCAGCGCCTCGGGGAAGGCGGGGCGCTCGGAGAGGAAACCGTAGCCCGGATGTACCGCCTCGGCGCCTGTCTGCCGCGCGGCCTCGACGATCCTGTCGATGACGAGATAGGACTGCGCGGCCGGCGCCGGCCCGATCGCGACCGCCTCGTCGGCCATCTCGACATGCAGCGCATCGCGATCCGCCTCGGAATAGACCGCGACCGTCGCGATGCCCATGCGCCGCGCTGTCTTGATCACCCGGCAGGCGATCTCGCCACGATTCGCGATCAGGATCTTGCCGAACATGCTCTCTCCCCCTGCCGCGGCCCTTTGCCGGCACGGCTTCCTTTTCTAGGGCGGCGCCGAAGCAGCCGCAATCGCCGGCCGGCCGGCCGTACCCAGCAAGGCTTAACCGAATGGAGAGATCGTGATTCGCGCCGGCCGCCCTATTTGATAGAAAGCGGTTGATCGGCGCCGGCGATGGGGCAGCGCAGCGCCGGCCGTGGTGGAGCAAACCCCGTCATGCGTGCCGTCCGCGCACTTCTCGTTCCCGCCGTCGCCATGGCGCTCTGCACGATACCTATGGCGGAACTCGGCTATGTCGGCGCCATGCCCGCCGCGCCGCAATCGCTCCTCCCCCACCCAGACCATGCCGGATTCGCCAATGTGAACGGCGTCCGGATCTGGTACGGCATCTACAATCCCAAGGGCCGCGACACGGTCATCCTGCTGCATGGCGGGCTCGGCAGCTCGGTCGACTGGCGCTACCAGATCCCGGCGCTGAAGACCGATCACCGCGTCGTCGTCGTGGACAGCCGCGGCCAGGGCCGGAGCACGAGATCCGGCCAGGCGATCTCCTACGACCTCATGATGGGCGACGTCATCGCGCTGATGGATCATCTGAAGATCAAGAAGGCGGCCTTCGCCGGCTGGAGCGATGGCGGCATCATCGGCCTCGACATCGCCATCCATCATCCCGATCGCATCACGCGCCTCTTCACCTATGGCGCCAATTTCAGTCCGGACGGCCTCATCCCCTCCTCCGGCCCCACTTTCCTTTCCCAGCTCAAGGTCGATGTCGCGAGCCTCGTCGACGATCACGCGGCAACGGTCCGCGACGTGACCGAGATGTGGAACGAGGAGCCGGACTTCACGCCCGAGCAGCTTGCCGGCATCCACGTCCCGACGATGATCGCCGATGGCGCCAATGAGGAAGCCATCAAGCCCGAGCATACCCGCGAGCTGGCCGCGCTCATCCCGGGCGCCGAGCTGGCGATCCTGCCCGATGTCGGACATTCCGGCCTTCTCGAAGACCCGGCCGCGTTCAACCGGTTGTTGACCGGCTTTCTCGATGGTTCCTGAGCAAAGCACCGTCGGCTAAGACATCACCCGCGGGCGGTCGATTCCGCCCTGCCCCAAGCTTCGGAGATAGCGCGTGAAGATCCTCCTCGTCGGCGCCTCGGGCGTCCTCGGCACGGCGGTCGCCGCCGAACTCGGCGCCCGCCACGACATCATCCGCGCCGGGCGCAGCGGCGCCGACATCGCCCTCGACATCACGGATGCCGGCTCGATCCGCGCCGCCTTCGAGAAGCTCGGCACCGTCGATGCGGTGGTCTCGGCGGCCGGCAAGGTGAAGTTCGCCCCGCTCGCGGCGATGAGCGCCGCGGATTACGGCATCGGCATCGCCGACAAGCTGATGGGCCAGGTCAATCTGGTGCTGATCGGCCGGGCGCATCTCTCCGAGCGCGGCTCGTTCACGCTGACGAGCGGCGTGCTCTCGCATGATCCGATCGTCGCGGGCAGTTCGGCCTCAATGGTCAATGGCGCCATCGACAGCTTCGTGCGCGCCGCCGCGATCGAACTCGCGCCAAAGCGGATCAACGCCGTCAGCCCCGGCGTGCTCACCGAATCCATGGAAGGCTACGGACCCTTCTTCCGCGGCCACGAGCCGGTCCCGGCCGCGCGGGCCGCCCTCGCCTTCTCGAAGAGCGTCGAGGGCGCGCTGACCGGCCAGGTGTTCTCGGTTCTCTGACGGGATGGATCGCACGCCCTCCCCGCTCCTGCTCGATCGACGCAGCACCGGCCGGACGCTCGTGATGGGCGTCCTCAATGTCACCCCCGACAGCTTCTCCGATGGCGGCGATCATTTCGCGCTCGCCGAGGCGGTCGCGGCGGCATGGCGCATGACGGTCGAGGGCGCCGACATCATCGATATCGGCGGTGAATCGACCCGTCCCGGCGCGGTGGCCATCGACGCCGAAACCGAGCTGCAGCGCATCATGCCGGTGATCGCGGCGCTCGCGGCGGGCGGCGGGCCGCCGCTCTCGATCGACACCTACAAGGCGAGCGTCGCAGATGCCGCGCTCAAGGCCGGCGTGCGGATCGTCAACGACGTGACGGGCCTCCGGCGCGATCCCGCCATCGCCGCGGCGGCCGCCGCCCATGACGCCGTCCTCGTCATCGGCCATTGGGAATGGGAACTCACCTACGGCCCGGACGCGATCATGGACGGCATGCTCCGCTTCTTCGACCGCGCCATCGCGACTGCCGGGGCCGCCGGCGTCGCCGACAAGCGGATCGTGATCGATCCGGGCATCGGCTTCGGAAAGGACGCCGCCGAGAATCTCGCCATCCTCGCCGGCCTGCCGCGGCTCGTCGCGCTCGGCTACCCGGTCCTGGTCGGCGCCTCGCGCAAGCGCTTCATCGGCACACTGACCGGCCGCGAGCCGCGCGAACGGCTGCTCGGCACGCTCGGGGCCCATCTCGTCGCGGCCGCCCATGGCGCATCGATCGTCCGCGCCCATGACGTGGCGCCGCATCGCGAGGCGCTCGCCGTCACTGATGCGATCCTTTCCGCGCCGGCGGCATTGACCGTCGAGGCGCCCGAGCGAGACACCTCCATCCGATGACCGACCGCATCCTGATCACCGACCTGCGCTTCTTCGCCTTTCACGGCCTGCTGCCTGAGGAGGAGGCGCTCGGTCAGCGCTTCCGCATCGATCTTGCCTGCGAGGTCGACCTTCGCGAGGCCGGAAGGACGGACGAGATGTCGAAGTCGGTCCATTACGGCCAGCTTATCGCGGCGGTGGAACGTGTCGTCACCGGCCGCCGCTTCCGCCTCATCGAGGCACTCGCCGAAGCCATCGCGGCGGAGATTTTCTCCAGTTTTGCCCGCGTCGAGGCGGTTGCCGTGACGGTGACCAAGCCCGAGGCGCCCGTCCAGATCGCGACCGGCACCGTCGCCATTTCCATCGAACGGAGGCGCGCCCTTGGTTGAGGCCACACTCGGGCTCGGCAGTAATCTTGGCGACCGCGCGGCGATGCTGCGCTCGGCTGTCGCGGCGCTGTCAGCCGCCGACGCCGTCGCCGTCACCGCGATCTCGCCGGTCTACGAGACGCCGCCCTGGGGACCCGTGCCGCAGGGCCCCTATCTGAATGCCTGCGTGGCGGTCGAGACCAGCCTCCCGGCGCGCGCGTTGCTTGATCTCTGCCTCGCCATCGAGCGTCGCCACGGCCGCGAGCGCGCGGTCAGATGGGGACCGCGCACGCTCGACATCGATATCCTCGATTATGGTGGGCAGCATCTCGACGAGCCGGGCCTCGCTCTCCCGCATCCACGACTCGTCGAGCGCGCCTTCGTGCTCGTCCCGCTCGCCGATATAGCGCCAGGCCTCGTGGTCGAGGGGCGGACCGTCGCCGCCTGGCGGGCGGCGATCGATGCGAGCGGCGTTGCCGCGCGGCCCGATATCAGCCTCACCGGCCCGGCCTGACGCCACAGCCTCCTGAACAGGAAAAATCGTTCCCCTTCCGCCCGCGCCGTGAACGGCCGCGGCTTGACCGCGGCGGTGGCCGGATGTGCTCTTGATGGGCCGCTTTCGCGCTCAATTCTGGAGGGGGATATCCATGCTGAGGCCATTCGGTTTTGCCGCCGCGCCGCTGCTGCGCGCATTCGCTGCCATCGCTTTTCTCGCCGCCGCCACCGCCGCGCCGATGGCGGAAGAGCTCTGGAAGACGCTGCCCGACCCGCAGCCGCTTCCCAAGCCCGACACGACCGGCACCGTCGAGACCGACGGCGCGAAGATCTGGTACGCGACCTTCGGCGAGGGCAAGGGCTCGCCGGTACTCCTCCTCCATGGCGGCCTCGGCAATTCCGACTATTGGGGCAACCAGCTGCCGGCACTCACCGACAAGCACGAGGTGATCGTCATCGACACGCGCGGCCATGGCCGCTCGACGAAAGGCGACAAGCCGTTCTCCTACGATCTCTTTGCGGCCGATGCGCTCGCCGTCCTCGATCATCTGAAGATCGACAAGGTGGCGCTGGTCGGCTGGTCGGACGGCGGCATCACCGGGCTCGACATCGCGATCAATCATCCGGAGCGGCTGTCGAAGCTCTGGGCCTTCGGGTCCAACTACAACGCGTCCGGCGTGAAGCCCGATGTCGACAAGGATCCGGTGTTCTCGAAATATATCGAGAAGGCCGGACAGGACTACGCCAAGCTCTCGCCGACGCCGAACGACTACGAGGCCTTCGTCAACGCCCTGGTCGCCCTCTGGTACAGCCAGCCGGACTACAAGCCCGAGCAACTGGCAAAGATCACGACGCCGACGGTGATCGCCGACGGCGCCTATGACGAGGGCATCAAGCAGGAGCACACGGCGGAACTCGCCAAGCTCATTCCGGGCGCAACGCTGCTGATCCTCCCTGATGTCAGCCACTTCGCGCACTGGCAGAACCCGTCGCTCTACAACGAGAAGCTTGTAGCGTTCGTCGACGGGTAGCTTTGCAAGGGGCACTTGCGCCTGCGTCTCCACTCCCTATGCTATCATCGCGATAGCATAGGAGATGACCATGGCGCAGATGCTGGTCCGCAATATCGATGACGCCGTCGCCGAGCGCTTCAAGCAGCGCGCCAAGGCAGACGGCAAGTCGGCCGAACAGGTTCTTCGGGAACTGATCGACCGCTACGCAGCACGGCCTGTCGAGGAACGCCTTGCCGCGCTCGATGCCATCCGCGCGACGACCATCGGCAAGCCAGTGGTCGACCCGGTCGCGATCATCCGGCAGGACCGCGACACTGGTCATGGCCGTTATTGACGCCAGCGCGGCCGCGGGACTGATCGTTGATCTGCCTTGGTCTGCCGAGGCACGCGCGGCGATCCTCGCGGAGGAAAAGAGGATCGCGCCGAGCCTCTTCGCAGTCGAGATCGGCAGCACTGTCTGGCAGAATATCCGAGCCGGCGTGCTTTCCGTCGATTTCGGCATGATGGCGCTCGACGAAGTCGTGCCGATCGTGACCCTCATTCCCGATACTGACGTCCTGCATTCAGCCTTGAGTATGGCCCTCCGGGAGCGCCACCCGATCTATGACTGCCTCTATCTCGCGCTCGCCGCCCAACAGCGCGAGGTCCTGTTCACGGCAGACATGAAGATGGCAGCGATTGCGCGCCGCCTTGGTCAACGCTTCAAACTCTTCCTGTGAAGTCCTGCCTCACAACGGAATATTGTCGTGCTTCTTCCAGGGATTTTCGAGCGCCTTGCCGCGCAGCAGGCGTAGCGCGCTCGCGATGCGGCGGCGGGTCGAGTGGGGCATGATCACCTCGTCGATATAGCCGCGCTCGGCCGCAACGAAGGGTGAGAGGAAGCGGTCCTCATATTCCTTCGTGCGCGCCGCCAGCGCCTCCGCGTCGCCATTGGCCGAGGCGCGGAAGATGATCTCGACCGCGCCCTTGGCGCCCATGACCGCGATCTGCGCCGAGGGCCAGGCATAGTTGATGTCGCCCCTCAGATGCTTCGATGCCATCACGTCATAGGCGCCGCCATAGGCCTTGCGCGTGATCACCGTGATCTTCGGGACCGTGGCCTCGCCATAGGCGAAGAGCAGCTTCGCGCCATGCTTGATGAGACCGCCATATTCCTGCGCCGTGCCGGGCAGGAAGCCGGGCACGTCGACGAAGGTAACGATCGGGATCGAAAAGGCGTCGCAGAACCTCACGAAGCGCGCTGCCTTGCGCGAGGCGTCGCTGTCGAGAACGCCCGCGAGCACCATCGGCTGGTTGGCGACGAAACCGACGGTTCGGCCCTCGACCCGCCCGAAGCCGGTGACGATGTTGCGGGCGAAGGCCTCCTGGATCTCGAAGAAATCGGCCTCGTCCACGACCTTCAGGATCAATTCCTTGATGTCGTAGGGCTTGTTCGGATTATCGGGAACGAGCGTGTCGAGCGACATCTCGATCCGGTCGGCCGGGTCCGCGCTCTCGATTTCCGGGAGCGCCGCGCGGTTGTTCATCGGCAGGAGGTCGACGAGCCGGCGCATCGCAAGGAGCGCCTCGACATCGTTGTCATAGGCGCCGTCCGCGATCGACGAGCGGGTCGTGTGCACGCTGGCGCCGCCCAGTTCCTCGGCCGTCACGGTCTCGTTGGTGACCGTCTTCACGACATCCGGGCCGGTGACGAACATGTAGCTCGAATGGCGGACCATGAAGATGAAGTCGGTCATGGCCGGCGAATAGACGTCGCCGCCGGCGCAGGGGCCGAGAATGACCGAGATCTGCGGAATGACGCCCGAGGCGAGCACATTGCGCTGGAAGACCTCGCCATAGCCGCCGAGCGCCGCGACGCCCTCCTGGATGCGGGCGCCGCCGGCGTCGAAGAGGCCGATGATCGGCGCGCCGTTCTTCAGCGCCATGTCCTGGATCTTGGTTATCTTCTCGGCATGCGCCTCGGAGAGCGAGCCGCCGAACACTGTGAAATCCTTGGCGAAGACGAAGATCGGCCGACCGTTGACCGTGCCCCAGCCGGTGACGACGCCGTCGCCGGCGATACGCGTCTTCTCCATGCCGAAATCGGTGGCACGGTGCTGCACGAACATGTCGAACTCCTCGAAGGAGCCCTCGTCGAGCAGAACTTCGAGCCGCTCGCGCGCGGTCAGCTTCGATTTCGCATGCTGAGCGGCGATGCGCTTCTCGCCGCCGCCGAGACGCGCCGCGGCCCGCCGGACCTCGAGCTCCTCAAGGATATGCTTCATCGCCTCGCCCTCCCCCGCATGCCGGTCGCAGCCGAGTTATAGCGCCTCGCGCCGATGTTGAAACGGGGCCCGCACGGCGACTGGGGACAGCGGCGCATGGACGGCGACCGGCCGATCGTTCGGACTTTCATGCCGTCTGCAACACAACGGAAACCGATGCACGCTAGGCTTGTGCGCGGCGATGATTCCGTCGCCTGAAATTCAGGGAAGAGACCCATGACATCGCTTCGCCGGATCGCCCTCGTCGCCCTCCCGGCCGCCATGCTCACCGTCAGCGCAGGCCTCGCCGCTGCCGAGCCGATCTCGGGCACATGGACCGGATCGTTCAAGCAGTCGAACGAACCGGGCTCCTACGCCATCGCCATCGATTTCTCGCGCGAGCCGGCGACCATCGACTATTCCGACCAGTCCTGCGGCGGAACGCTGGAGAAGGTCGGCGAGAAGGGCACGACCAGCTTCTACGCCGAGACTATCACCCGCGGCGGCGTCGATCCGGCGACCGGCCATGGCTGCCTCAATGGCAATGTCGTGCTCATCCGCACCGGCGAGACGCTCGTCTGGGGCTGGATCGGCGAGCACAAGGGCCAGGCGCTCTCCGCGACGGCGACGCTTTCCCGCAAGCCCTGATGCCCGCGGTCGCGCCGCATCAGCGGGCGGCGAGCACCAGCGCCGCCGCCTGCATCTCGCGCCAGCGCGCGGCGCGGCGCGCCGTGGCTTCGTCGTCTTCGCCCCAGAGGCTGATCTCGTAATCCTCGTCGACATGGGCCGCGGCCCAGGCCTCGGACGCGGTCAGGCGGCCATGCAGCACGGCCAGCGCAAGAATCGCCGAGCCGGTCAGCGTGGTGATGGTCGAGAGCGCGGCGAGCGCCAGCACGTCGGGGTCGCCGAGCGCCAAGTCGGCCGCCTCGATGGTCTCGGGAAACTGGGCGACATGCATCACGCCCTCGGCGAGGATGAAGCGGGCGGCGAAGCGCTCGTCCATCCAGTCGATCAGCGGCGTCCAGTGCTCCTCCTGCAGCGCCACAAGCCGTTCGGGGCCGTCGGCGCGATAGCAGAGGAGATCGGTGCCTGCGAAATTGAGGATCTCGGCGCGCACCGCGGCCGGATCCCGGGCGACGCCGTCGATCGCCGAGTTGGCGAGGCGGGTGAGCGGCATGCTGGCCGGGTCGATCACACCCTCCTGCACGCGCCATTCCGCCACGATCGCTTCGGCGACGGCCTCGTCGGCGACGGCAAGGACGGCCCGGGCGGGGGTCTTCACCGGGCGGCCGTCGAGGCGGATGGCGAAGAGCCCGTCCTCGCCGCGCTCGGCCGAAACCTCGGCATAGAACCGCTTCGGCAACGGGCGCGGCGCCTGCGCCGAGCGCATCGGATCGCGCGGCTCGTGGCCATCGGGGCCGATATCGAAGAGATCACTCATTTTCGTCCGGCTCCGCCTCCCCGCCGAGATCGGTCTCGAAGCCGAGGAGATTCCAGCTCTGCAGCATATGCGGCGGCAATGGCGCCGTGACGTCGATCGTTCCGCCGGAGGGATGGGGAATGACGATACGCCGCGCATGGAGATGCAGCTTGTTCTGCATGCCGCCGGGGAAGGTCCAGTTGGTGTCGGCCTCGAAATATTTGGAATCGCCGATGATCGGATGGCCGATATGGGCGGCATGGGCGCGCAACTGGTGCGTGCGGCCGGTGACGGGGCGCATGGTCAGCCAGGCGAGATTCTGGCCGGCGACGTCGACCACCGAATAGAGCGAGACGGCGTGGCTGGCATCGTCGTCGCCATGGCGGGCGACCTTCATCTTCTCGCCGGCCGGCCCGCCGTCGCGCGCGAGCCAGGTCGAGACGCGGCCCTGCGTCGGGCGTGGAACGCCCTTGACCAGCGCCCAGTAGATCTTGCGCGTGGTGCGGGCGCGGAAGCTTGCAGCGAGCTTGGAGGCGGCGAGGCGCGTGCGGGCGACGACGAGGACACCGCTCGTCTCGCGGTCGAGGCGGTGGACGAGGCGCGGCTTCTGGCCCTTGGCGTCGCGCAGCGCCTCCAGCATCGCGTCGACATGCGTCGAGAGGCCGGAGCCGCCCTGGACCGCGAGGCCCCAGGGCTTGTTGAAGACGAAGACCTGATCGTCCTGGTAGAGGCACATCTCCATCAGTTGGTCGGCGACGCCGCCGCGCGCGCCGGCCGGACGCGCGACATGCGGGCTGCCGCCGGCCTCGTCGACGCCGAGCGGCGGGATGCGGATCGTCTGGCCGGGATTGACGCGATCGTTGGTCTTGGCGCGCGCGCCATCGACCCTCACCTGTCCCGAGCGGAGCAGCTTCTGGAGATGGCCGAACGAGAGGCCGGGATAATGTTGCTTGAACCAGCGGTCGAGGCGCATATCGGCCTCGTCCGGCTGGACGGTCTTGGTGACGACGGTCGCCATCGGCGGGAGTCCTTCTTTCGAAGGCGCCTCATATCATCCGATGAGCGCCCTGACGAGCGCGAGACCGGCGCCGAGCGCCGCGAGCGAGATCACGAAGGAGCCGAGGACATAGATCGCCGCCTGCCCCGCCGCGCCGCGCTCCCAGAGATAGACGGCGTCGAGCGAGAAGGTGGAGAAGGTCGTATAGCCGCCGAGGACGCCCGTCGTCAGGAACAGCCGCCATTCCGGCGGGCCGGAAGCGGCGCCCTTGATGACGAACCAGGCCGCGGCCATGCCCATCACGAAGGAGCCCGTGATATTGATGGCGAGCGTCGCCCAGGGGAAATCGAGTCCGAGCAGCTTGCCGCCGCCGACGGTGATCCCGTAGCGCAGGACGCCGCCGAGGCCGGCGCCGCAGAAGATGGCGAAGATCGCGAGCATGGGGATCCGTCCGGGGATGACGTGCAGCCGGCAATGATAAGGGGGCCGCGCGCAAAGCAAAGAGCGCCAGGGCGCGACCGATCGCCATCCGCTCGGCTTGCAACGCGCGCGCTATGACGGCGTTCACCGCCTGGCTGGGGTGTTCTTGCTCTCGCCACGAACTTCATTACAGAATGCCGCCGACTGCATATCCGGCAGGTTGCCGATGCCAAGAAACCGTTCCCTGGAGGACAAGATGAAAGTTTCGTTTGCTGGCCGTTCCGCCGCGTCCGGCCTGGCGGTGCTCTCGGCGCTGCTGTTGTCGAGCGCGGCTTTCGCCGCATCGGACGCCAAGAAGGTCGCCGACGACATCGTCGCGGTCGTGCAGGCGCGCGGCGACGGCCAGGCGAGCTACGGTTCGGCCACCGCCAGTGGCGATGTCGTGACCGTTAGCGACTTCAAGATCCTGTCGAAGAAGAACGGCGAGGTCACCATCCCCGCCATCGTCGTCACCAATCCGGCCGACCGCCAGCCGGGCGGCTTCACCGCGACGTCGATCGCCTTCGACGGCGGCAAGCTGCTCAAGGGCGACAACACGCTGAACTGGACGACCGGCCTCAGCAACGACGCCGTGGTCCCGACCCCGGCCGAGCTCGCTGGCGACGTCAAGCTGACGCCGTTCTCGCATTTCGAAATCGCCGGCATCTCGGCGACCAACAAGAAAGACCAGCCGGAGCCGGTCAAGGTCGACAAGGTCTCCATCGACCTCACGAATGTCGTCGACGGCCAGCCGGGCGACGTGAAGTTCTCCGTCGCCGGCGTCTCGGTGCCGCAGGCCGTGATTGCCACCGAGCCGCAGGCCAAGGCGACCCTCGACCAGCTCGGCTACCAGAGCCTGCTGCTCAACTTCAATGTCGGCGCCTCCTATGACAATGCCAAGCAGTCGCTTGCGATCAACGAGATCGAGGTCGACGGCAAGGACATGGGCAAGCTGACGATCACCGGCTCGTTCGGCGGCCTGCCGCGCGAGAAGCTGCAGAGCCAGAACGACATGAACGCGCTGGCTTCGACGGCAACGCTCGAGAACGCCACGATCCGCTTCGAGGACGCCGGCATCGCCAACAAGGTGCTGGAGATGCAGGCGAAGTCGATGGGCACCACCCGCGACAGCCTCGCCATGATGCTCCCGGCGGCGCTGCCGCTCGGCTTCAGCCAGCTCAACATCAACGACGCCGCGTTCCAGCAGAAGGTGGTCGATGCCGTGACCGCCTTCCTCAAGGATCCGAAGAGCTTCACCGTCATGCTGAAGCCGGCGCAGCCCGTGCTGATCCAGTCCATCGGCCAGTCGGCGATGTCCGATCCCTCCTCGATCCCGGGCCTGCTCGGCATCGACGTCCAGGCCAATAACTGACACCTGACGACGGACGCCCCGGCCCGCGCCGGGGCGTCCTGCCCCGCCCCGATCCGTCCTTCCGATCCAGGAGCGCCGCCATGGCCCGCCGGAGCACGCAGACCCGCATCCTCGTCCTCGGCCTTTCGGCGGCCTTCGTCGCCGCGGCCGCGCCGGCGTTTGCCGAGGAGCCCGTCGAGACCGCGATCCGCGGCTGGGTCACCGATATCGACGCCTCGCCCAACTGGGTCGCCGGCTACGAGTCGCTCACCTATGACGACGCCTCGCGCACCGCGACGCTGAAGAACCTCACCATCCGCAGCGAGACGCTGTCGACCAAGATCGAGATCTCGTTCGGCCAGGTCGCCGTCACCGGCTATGGCCAGACGCCGGATGGCGGCTTCACGGCCGTCTCGGTGACCACCAGCGACAGCCGCGCCGTGTTCGGCGCCTTCGCCGACGTCAAGCTCGGCCCGATCACCGCCGACACGCTGACGGTGCCGAGTTTCACGGGCTTCGTGTTCGATCCGGCGCGGCCGTTCACGGCGATGGTCAAGGCCTATGCGATCGCAGCGCAGACGACGATCGCCTCGCTCAAGATCGACAGCGTCGATTCGACGACCACCTTCGAGAACCAGACGACCAACGCTTCCTATGGCGGCTTCACGCTGACGGGGATGCAGAAGGGCATGATCGACCACGTCGTGGCGGGTCCCTTCACGCAGGAAACGCCGAGCCCCGATGGTCTCGTCAATATGCGGGCCGACAAGCTCGAAGCCTTCAAGATGGACCTGAATGCGATCATCGACGTGTTCGACCCCGATCGCTATCAGGGCGGCGTCGGCGACGGCCGCTGGCGCAATGCGCTGGCGCTCGAGAAATACACCAACCTCTCCTTCGAGATTCCCGGCGGCAAGACGCGCTTCGGCAGCATCGAACTGGAGAACCTGAAGGTCCGCCAGCCGCCGAAGAGCTTCACCGCCTTCTTCGACGACATGCTCGCCAATCCCCAAATGTCGGAGAAAGAACTTGGGCAGAAGGCGCTCGATGCGATCCCGAACGTCTTCTACGCCTTCGGATGGGACGCGTTCCGCTTCGTCGATCTCGACGTGACGGCGCCCGGCGTCGACCGCTTCCATCTCGGCGATTTCCACATCAACGACTATTCCAGCGACGGCATCGGCGAGATCGGCATCGCGGATCTCGATGTCGCCTCGGACAAGACCTCGGTCGGAGCCGAGCGGGCGGCGATGGGCGGCTTCAAGTTCCCCTCGCTGCAGGCGATCGTCGCCGCCGTGAAGGCCGAGGAAGCGGGCGTCGAATCCGATCCGCTGCCGCTGATCCCGACCATGGGCTTCGCGGAAGCGGTCAATGTCTCGGTCGTGCAGGAGGGCAAGACCGTCGGCGCCGTCGATCGCGGCCGTGTCGATCTCGGCAACTATATCGGCCCGGTGCCGACGCAGGTGGCGCTCGACATCCGCAACCTCGTCGTCGACCAGTCGCTGATCGACGATGCCCGCGCGCGTTCCATGTTCGCCGAGCTCGGCTACCAGCAGGTGCAGGCGAATTACGGCTTCAAGCTCAACTGGCGCGAGGCGGACCAGAGCCTGACGCTCAGCGATTTCAAGTTCGACATCAAGGACTTCGGGTCGATCGCCGCCGAGGCGGTGCTCACCGGCCTGACGCGTCAGGCGCTCGAGAACCCGAAGGGTCTCGAAGGCGCGCTGCCGAGCCTCCTGTTCCAGAGCGGCAAGGCGGTGGTGAAGGACGGCTCGATCGTCGATCGCGCCATCGCCATGGAAGCGAAGAAGAAGGGCCAGACGCCGGAGAAGTACCGCGAGGATCTCGCCGGCGCGATGCCGCTGACGCTGATGCTGGTGCTGAAAAATCCCGGCTTCCAGGAGAAGCTGGCGCCGGCGCTGCAGGCCTTCATCCGCACGCCCGGCACGATGACGTTGACCGCATCGCCGGCGACACCGGTGCCGCTCACCAAGATCATCGCGGCGGCCGAGGCGGACCCGCGCTCGCTGCCGACGCTGCTGTCGATCGATGTCAAGACGGACAGCCCCGCCGCTCCGGCCGCGCCCGCCGCGCCGCAGCAGTAAGCCTCCCGACAACGCAAAAGGGCGCCGCGACCATCCGGTCCGGCGCCCTTTTTCTTTTTCAGCCTGCCGTCAGGCGGCGGCGCGGGTGGCGGCCAGCGCGCGAGCCGCGGCGGCTGCCTTCTCGGCCGCTTCGGAAACGCCCTGCTCGGCGCGCTCCGGCCCGAGAGCCTGGCCCTCGACCTGGATGATCTCGACATCGGTCATGCCGAGGAAACCGAGCATGAAGCGCATCCAGGGCTGCTGGTAGTCATGCGGCTTCATCGGGCCATCGGAATAGATGCCGCCCTTGGCCTCGACCACCACGACCCGCTTGCCGGTCACGAGGCCCTCGGGCCCGTTCGGGCCATAGCGGAAAGTCTTGCCGGAGCGGGCGATGAAGTCGAACCAGGCCTTCAGCTGCGAGGTGACCGTGAAATTGATCATGGCCGAAGCGATGACGATCACGTCGGCGGCCTGGAGTTCGGCGACCAGCTCGTCGGAAAGGGCGAGCAGCTTCGCCTGCTCGGGCGTGTGCGTCTCGGCCGGCGCGAAGAGCGCGCCGAGGAACGCCTCGTCGACATGCGGAAGCGGATCGCGGGCGAGATCGCGGCGGGTGACGGTGGCGGTCGGGTCTTCGGCGCGGATGCCGACGACAAGCTGCTCGGCGACCTTGGTCGACTGCGAGGCAGCGCCGCGCGGGCTCGATGCAACGAAAAGGATATTGGTCATGGCTGTTCCCTTCACTATCTTGGTAGGCACACCCGACCAAGATCGGTACCGTTTGGTAACATGAGTAAATGTTACCGGCGGGTAACAGGATTTCAAGCCCGTGGACACGCCCGATCGTGAACAGCCTGTTCACCGCTCTTCTGCCGGAGAGCGGGTGCCGCCGCGCCAGCGCATTCTGGAGGCGGCGCGGGCGCTGTTCTTTCGCCATGGCATCCAGGGCGTCGGCGTCGAGGCGATCGCAGAGGCGGCCAGCACCAACAAGATGACGCTCTACCGGCATTTCGAGTCGAAGGAATTGCTGGTTGCCGAATATCTTCGCGCGCTGGCGGCGGAGAATGTCCGCGTCTGGGACGATCTCGAAGCCGCGCATCCGGGCGACCCGCTGGAGCAGATCAAGGCCTGGCTCCATTCCGTCGGCGGCCATGGCGAGGGCATCGATCACAGCGGCTGCGCGATGATGAACGCCGCCATCCAGATCGCCGATCCCGAGCATCCCGGCCGCAAGGCCGTCGAGGGGGCGCAGCGCACGCATCGCGAAAGGCTGATCGGCCTCTGCCGCGAGGCCGGTCTGCGCGACCCCGAGCTTCTCGCCGACCAGCTCTTCCTGCTCGTCGAAGGCTCGCGCGCCGCCTATCGCAGCGCCGGTCCGGACGGTCCCGGCTCCAGCCTCTGCCGTCTCGCCGGGCCGCTGATCGCGGCACACCAGCAAGCCGCGCCGGTTCCAGCCGCCTAGGCCGACACCAGCCGTCCGCCCTCGAGGCGCAGAACGCGATCGACCGCCGCGTGATCGACGGCGGCGTGAGTCGCGAGAATGAGCGTCCGTCCCTCGACGGCGACCAGGAGATCGCCGAGGAATTCCGCCTCGGTCTCGCCGTCGAGCCCCGCCGTCGGTTCGTCGAGCAGGATGACACGCGCCGGCGACAGCAGCGTGCGGGCGAGGCAGAGCCGCCGCGCCTGCCCGGCGGAGAGCGTCGCGCCGGATTCGCCGAGCCAGGTATCGAGCCCGTTCGGAAGCGAGCGGACGAAACCGTCCAGCCGGGCATTGCCGAGCGCCGCATGCAGCGTCGCATCATCGGCGAAGGGAGAGCCGATCCTCAGATTGTCGCGCACGGTGCCGATGAAGACCGGCGCATCCTGTGTCAGAAGCGCGATATGCGCGCGGAGGTCGGCGAGCGTCGCGTCGCGGATGTCGATGCCGCCATAGCGGATGGCGCCCGACGTGACGTCGTCGAGGCGCATGATCAGCGACAGAAGCGTCGACTTGCCGGAGCCGCTCGCCCCGATCAGCGCGATCCGCTCGCCGGGTTTCGCCGTCAGGCTGATATCGGCGAGCACCGGACGGCCGCTGTCATAGGCATAGCCGGCCGCCGCGATCTCGAGCGTGCCAAGGCCGGGCAGCCGCGCCGGCGCCAGCGGATCGCGCACGGAAGGCTCGGCGGAGACCAGCGCCTCGATCCGCCGCCCGGCTGCGAGCGCGCTGCCGAGCCGGGCCGCACCGCGGAGGATCGGCCCCGTCACCTCGAACAGCGCCAGGATCGCGAGCAGGACGCCGGCAAGAACCGGACCCGCGAGGCGCCCCTCCTCAACCGCGGCGAGGCCGAGCCACAGCGTACCGGCCATGGTCAGCCCGGCGCCGAGTTGCGCCAGCGCGGGACCGAGCGCAACGCGGCGGGCTTCCGCGAGCCGCGCGCGGCGCAGCTCCGCCGCGGTCTCGGCGAAGCGCCGCTCGCCGCTTTCGAGTGCGCCGAGCGCCGCGAGGTCGAGATAGCCGTCCATGCCGTCGAGCGCCGCGATCCTCAAATCGGCCGACGCCCGGACGCTCGCGGTCCCGACCGCTCGGCCGGTGGCGACCAGCACCAGCGGCACGGCCAGCGCCGTGATCGCGAAGCCGGCGAGCCCCACCGGCAAGGCCTCGGGCAGCGTCAGCGCCAGCAGCAGCGCCAGACCGCCCGCCCCCGCCAACGCTGTCATCAGGGGCAGCAACGCCTGCAGCAGGACAAGATCGAGCTGTTCGATATCGGAGGTGAGGCGGGCGACGAAATCGCCCGTGCGGCTGGAAACGCCCTTCAGCGGCACCAGCGGGATGAGCCGCCCGAACACGGCGGCACGGAGATCCGACAAAAGCGACAGCGTCGCGGCATGGCCGGTCATCCGCTCGCCGTAGCGCGCCCCGATGCGCAGGAAGGAGAAGCCGCGCACCAGCGCAGACGGCGCGAAGAGTTCGAACGTGGCGCCGGCCGCGCCCGCCAGCGCGGCGCCGGTCAGGAACCAGCCGGAGACGCCGAGGAGGCCGGTTCCGGCTGCCAGCGTCAGGATCGACAGAAGAAGAGCCAGCGCGAAGGCGCCCAGCCGCTTGCGAACCAGCGAGAAGAGCAGCCTCATGTCGGCTCCCCCTGCTCGCGCAGCTTCTCCCGCGCCGCGGACGGTCGGTGCGGCACTGGCAGCAGCCGCCCGCCGGCGATGCGGTAGATGCGGTCCATGCGCCGCGCGACGGCCTGCGAATGAGTCGCGACGATCAGCGTGCGGCCTTCTGCGAAGGCGAGAATCGCCTCGACGATCCGCTCTTCGGTGGCGGCGTCGAGATGGGCGGTCGGCTCGTCGAGCAGAACGAGGCCGGGATCGGTGAGGAAGAGGCGGGCGAGCGCGACGCGGTGCGCCTCGCCGCCGGAAATGCCCCTGCCCCGCTCGCCCACCGGCGTCGCCAGACCCTCGCCGCGATCGGCGAAGTCCATGACCAGCGCCGCACGCGCCGCCGCCTTGACCGCGGCATCGTCGGCTTCGGGGCGCGCCAGGCGGATATTGTCGGCGATGGAACCGTGAAAGAGCCGTGGCCGCTGCGGGATGAGGACGACGTCCTTGCGGAGGTCCGACTCGCCGATCTCGGAGAGTGGCACGCCACCGATGGCGATCGCGCCCTCGGCTACGCGCAGCCGCGCGATCGCCTCGACCAGCGTCGACTTGCCGATGCCGCTAGGCCCCAGCAGCGCGACGCTCGTCCCCGGCGGGATATCCAGCGCAACGTCGCGGAGCACCACGCCGCGCCCGGGCGCATCGACGCCGACGCCGGAAAGCGTCACGGCGAGCGGCCCGGCCGGAAGCGCCCGCGACGGCGTGGCGTTGGTGTCCTCGGCCTCGGCCGCCGGCAGGCCGATCACCGACGCGATGTCGGCGGCGGCCGCCTTTGCGGCGGCGCGGTCGTGGTAATGCGCGGCGAGCGTCCTGAGCGGCATGTAGACGTCGGGCGCCATCAACAGGCAGAAGAGCCCCGCCTGCAGGGTGAGCGGCGCACCGCGCAGATCGATATAGCCGAGATAGCTGAGGCCGACATAAAGCGCGACGCCGGCGACGCCGATGGCGGCGAAGAATTCGAGCACGGCCGAGGACAGGAATGCGATGCGGAGCACGCCGAGCGTGCGCGCCGCGACATCGTCGCTCGCCGCGCGGACCCGCGCCACCTCGTCCTCGGCGCGACCGAACAGCTTCAGCACGACGATGCCGCGCAGGCGGTCGGCGAAGAGGCCGGAAAGCCGCGTGAAGGCCGTGAGATGGCGGCGGCTTGCCGCCTCGGCGCCCCAGCCGACCAGCGCCATGAAGGCCGGGATCAGGGGCGCGGTGACGAAGAACAGCGTGCCGACCACGAGATCGATCGGCATCAGGCCGATGGCGAAGGCGAGCGGCAGGATCGCCGCCGCGATCATCGCCGGCATGAAGCGGGCGAAATAGCCGTCGAGCGCCTCGACGGAATCGACGAGTTGCGCGGCGATCACGCCCGAGCTCTTGTCGCGGAACCATTCCGGCGATCGGCGGACGAGCGAAGCCTGCAGCGCGCCACGGATCGCCTGCTTGGCGTCCTCGGAGGCACGCGCTCCTGCCCGTTCGCCGACATAGGCGAGCAGCGCCCGCGCGGCGATGATGGCGACGAGAAGCGCGGCGAGGCCCGCCTGCCCGGCGCGCGGCATATGCGCCGCCAGCGCCCGATCGATCAGCAGCGAAAGCACATAGGCCTGCGCAACCGTGAAGGCTCCGGCGACCAGCGGAACGGCGATGGCGATCCTGAGCCAGGCGCCGCCCGCCCGCTGCTGCGCCCGAAGCCACGCGCCTGCCTCGCCGGCCAGCGGCGAAGGTTGCGAGGGATTGTGCTCGATCGTGCTCATGAACCGTCCGCTTCGCCGCCAAGATGCGGTCTCGACCCCGCTCGCGCAACGCGGCCGCTGCGCGCAGCCCGCCATCATCGTGCCAACTGAACAGCGGCCGGGACTCGGGCTATGCTCGATCCCGGGCCGGGACCGCACACCGGCATGGGGAGCCGACGATGCCTGCCACGACCGAAGCCGCGCCCGCAGCGGCGACCTCCGATCGCTTCATCCTGTCGGTGGTGGCCGGGCTCGCCGCCGCCTTCGTGCTGTTCGGCCTTTTCGTCGATGGCCCGCGCGCCGCGCTTCAAGGCCTCGTCACCATCCAGCTCGTGCGCGACACGCTGGTGACCGATTACATCGGCGTCGGCGGCAAGGGCGCGGCCTTCCTCAATGCCGGGCTGCTGACGCTCCTCGCCTGCGGCTTTTACTGGCGCTGCGAGGCGAAGATGACCGGCGGCGCGGTGGCGGCGCTCCTGCTTGTGCTCGGCTTCGCGCTGTTCGGCAAGAATCTCCTGAATGTCTGGCCGATCGTCGGCGGCGTCTGGCTCTATTGCCGTCTGAAGGGCGATTCCTTCGGCGCTCATCTCAACACCGCCTTTTTCGGCTGCGCGTTGGCGCCCGTCGTCTCGGAAATCCTGTTCTCGACCACGCTTCCGCCCACCGTGACGGTGCCGCTGGCGCTGGCGACCGGCATCGGCATGGGGCTGGTGCTGGTCCCGGTCGCCGGCCAGCTCTTCAAGGCGCATGGCGGGCTCAGCCTCTATAATATGGGCTTCGCCGCCGGCATCCTCGGCACGCTGGTCGTCGCGCTCTACCGCTCCTATGGCTTCGTGCCCGCGCCGGTGTTCATCTGGACGACCGGCAACAATCTCCTGCTCGGCACCTTCCTCTTCGCCCTTTTCGCCGCGCTCACCGCACTCGGCCTCTGGCATGATCGGGGCGCCGCGCGGCATTTCCGCTCGATCCTCCGCATGAGCGGCCAGGCGCCGGCCGATTTCATCGGCGCGGCAGGCTTCGGCGCCACGCTGGTCAATATGGGCGTCTCCGGCGCGATCGGAACGCTCTATCTCGTCGTCATCGGCGGCGATCTCAACGGGCCGACCATCGGCGCGTTGATGACGATCGTCGGCTTCGCGGCGGCCGGAAAGCACCCGGCGAATTTCGTGCCGGTGATGGTCGGCGTCTTTGTCGGCACGCTCGCCAAGCCCTGGAACGCGCATGACCCGTCGCTGCAGCTCGCGGCCCTGTTCGGCACGACGCTCGCGCCGATCGCGGGCCGGTTCGGCTGGCACTGGGGCATCGTCGCCGGCTTCATCCATTCCTCGGCCGCGCTCGCCGTCGGCGACCTGCATGGCGGGCTGGTGCTCTACAACAACGGCTTTGCGGCCGGCCTTGTCGCCTCCGTCCTCGGCCCAGTGGTCGCCGTCATCAAGGGGAAGAAGGTCGAGACCTGATCGGCCTCATCCCTCGGACGCCGGCCGCGCGAGCAGGAACAGCCATGTCACCAGCACGAAGGGCATGGTGAGCGCCGGCAGGCCGAACGGCGCGAGGCCGGCATTGAGGCCGGCTTGCGCGATCACGGTCACCACGGTTGCGAAGCCGGCGATGGCGAGCCCACGCGGTGTCGGCTTCCCGAAGACGCTGCCGAGTGCCACCGCCGTCAGCACCGGGCTGAAGCCGAGCAGGCCGCCGGTGACGAGATCGCTCTCGGCGCCGGCAAGATGCGCCACCGCGACCGCGATCACCGCGCCGGCGATAGCGAGCAGCGCCGCGGACAGCGAGGCGACCGCGAGGCCGGCAAGGAAGAGCAGCGCGGCGATGATGCTGTCCTTCAGGAACACCTGGCTAATGCTGAGCGCGACGCCGGCGAGGAAGGCACCCGGCGCGAGTGGATCGCTGGCGACAACGACCGCGCCGCCGGGTAGCGCGGCCGAGGGCAGACCACCGGCGGGCAATCCAGCAAAGCCGTGGCTCGCGAGCAGGAACAGCCACGTCGTCAGCACGAAGCCGAAGGTGAGCCCGGCGACGGCGTGAAGGCGCAGGAAGCGGCCGACCGCCTCGGTCACGAAAACCGAGAAGGCGGCGGCGATCACCACGAAGACGAAGAGCATCGCGCCCGGCGCGAGGAAGGTGCCGAGCGCCAGCCCGGTCAAGAGCGCATTATAGCCAAAGAGCCCCGCCCGCCAGGACGTACGATCGAAGCCGCCAAGCATGCCCGTCGCAGTCGCGACGGCGAGCGCGAGAAGGCCGGCGAGCGCAATGAGCGGTGCGCCGACGGCGAAGGCACCCCAGAGGATCGCGGCGAGGAAGAACAGCCCGGTCAGCGGGTTGTCCATGAACATCACCTGCCCAGCCCCGCGCAGCATGACATCGACGAAGCGCACCGCAGCGGACGCCCCCGCCGCGCGCTCGAAACCTTGCAGTATCCGTTCCATCGCCAGTCCCCCCGCCTCCTCCGAAACTGCACCCGGCGCCACGGCGCATGCAAGGAGGATCAGCGGCTGACGGCGTCGAGAAGAGCGAAGAGGCGGGCCCCGACGCGCTCGGGGTGGAAGCGCATCGCGGCGCCCTGCAAGTCGCGGCGAAGCTGCCGCTGCTGGTCCTCCCCGAGCGCGACGAGGTCCCGCATGCGCGCGGCAAGCGATCCGGCGTCGCGGGGACGATAGAGAAACCGCAGCGCGGCGAAGGGAAGAAGATCGCGCACCTGCCGCACGTCCGGTGCCACGATCGGCCGGCCGAAAGTCATCGCGAGCAGCGCCACGCCGGAGCCGAGCAGCGCGCGATAGGGGAGAACAAGCCCACGCACGCGCCGCATCAGCGCCGGCAGATCGGCATCCTCGACGCGGTTCGGCGACACGGCGATCGAGGGCGTCCGCGCCAGCACCGGCGCGACCTCCGCGGCGAAGCGCGGGCCGGGTTCGCCGATGACGTCGAGGCCGATGTCGGGCGCCAGGGCGGCAGCCTCCGCGAGGAGGTCGAAGCCCTTATAGGGGCGCAGCATGCCGAAGGTCATGAGCCGGCGAGACTGCCAGTCCGGCTCGCGAACCCGCGTCTCCGCTTCGCTTTCATAGGCGCCGAAATAGGCCGGATGCGGCAGCAGTTGCAGCTTCGAGCGGTCGACGGCGCATTGGCCAGCCAGCGTCTCGGCCGCTGCCTCGTGATGGACGAGGATCAGCGCCGCGCGTTCGGCAAGACGGCGGCGAAGCGTGAGGAAGAGGTCGAGATGGCTCGGCTCGTGCGGCAGCGCATTGTGGATCGTCCAGACGAGCCGGCCTCCACGCGCGAGGAAGGTGTCGAGCCGCTGCTCGAACGCGGCCATGACCGCCGCCGCCACGTCGCGCTCCCGATGCTCGACGAGCAGCCGCTCCTCCCAGTGCAGGTGAAAGAGGCTCGAGCCACCGCTTTCCATGCCCGCGAGCGCGTCGTCGATCGTCCCCGGCCGCATGCGATAGCGTCGGTCGGCGCCGCCATAGAGCAGTTCGTTATAGGGATTGCGCTGCGAGACAATGAAGTTGACGACGTCGACAGGCACGGGCGCTTGCTTCCTCCGAGCCGCGGCGGCCGCTCGTCATGAGCGAGCGAGGTGCGAACGATCGCCCGTTCGACCTCCCAGGGAAAGGACAGCGGTCACACCGGCCACTGAGGTTAACTGCCTCCGTCGCCCTTGGGTGCGTCATCTCGTCCAAAGCTCAAGCCTGACGGCGGCGCTTGATCGGAATCAAGCCCACTCCCCGGAAGCCGTGCCAGCGTCGAGCATCACGCATGAGGGTTGCCCATGTTCGACATCGACGTCGTCACCCTGTCGCGCCTGCAATTTGCAGCCACCGCGATGTATCACTTCCTCTTCGTTCCCCTGACGCTCGGCCTCTCGTTCCTGTTGGCCATCATGGAGAGCGTCTATGTCATGACCGGCCGAGAGATCTGGCGGCGCATGACCATGTTCTGGGGCACGCTGTTCGGCATCAACTTCGCCATGGGCGTCGCCACCGGCGTCGTCATGGAGTTCCAGTTCGGCATGAACTGGTCCTATTACAGCCATTATGTCGGCGACATCTTCGGCGCGCCGCTGGCGATCGAAGGGCTGATGGCCTTCTTCCTGGAGGCGACCTTCATCGGCATGTTCTTCTTCGGCTGGGATCGCCTGTCGAAGGTCGGACACCTGATCG
>Ga0209933_1000809_pt1 | contig 44538 bp, 36 predicted proteins | sample ThiBiot_300_biof_FD_183944 | JGI IMG/M metagenome (GOLD analysis project Ga0209933, IMG submission 183944) | Wastewater bioreactor microbial communities from Cape Town, South Africa - Thiocy_cont_300_biof (SPAdes) | ecosystem: Engineered > Bioremediation > Thiocyanate > Unclassified | place...
ATTGGTAGTAGGTTAAGATAAACTCGGGTAAGAGGTATTCAACTAAAGGCAAGAAACTTTCCAAAATGAGCTAGACTTGGGTGAAGCCACAAACCTAGAAAAATACAACGCCCTCCACAAGTATTGGCCTTGATCCCAAGTATTGGCCTTGATCCAGATATTTCATGTGTGTAACGACTGTAACACAAAAAAGCCCCAAATCATAAGATTTGAGGCTTTTTGCTCCCGAAGCTGGGCTCGAACCAGCGACCCTCTGATTAACAGTCAGATGCTCTAACCGACTGAGCTATTCGGGAATCGTGGTGCAAAAGTAAGAGGTTTCGGGATACTACGCAAGCATTTACCCCGAAAAAAAGTCTTTTTTTGATCGACTTTCTGATAACCTAGTGTGAATCAAGCACCCTACTGCACCTTTTTTATCGGAACGCGTCGGGACGATGGTTAGGTACGTTCTCTAAAATCAGTTCCTTTATGCGACGAGCGTCCCCCTTTGAGAAGTTTCGGATTACAATCTCCGGACGAGCACGGGGAATTACCCGGATCGTGGCAAAGAATAATCCGTTATCGATTTCAACGCCGGATATGTCTGAAAAGAAGACGAAATTATCGGTCCCGCCAATGAGCTTGCGCGACCGGAATGTAACGCCTTTGTCATTGAAGGCTACCTCATCCGGTGTGAGGGGATCTTTAAAACTGCTGCTGCGGAATTTTTCGTTTGGCATATGTGGGAGTTGTAGTAGTAAGAACGAATGGTGAGGAACGAGAATGCTGACGCAATAAAGTTATTACCGGATGGATTCCCGCTCCTCACCACTCGCTCCCATTACTACTTTTTTGGTATATAAATCACTTTTTTGGTTTCAAAAAAAGGCTCGTTGAAGTAGTCGGATAAGTCGTAAACCCGGTATCGGTCCGGAATCTCGGCCAACTCTTCGGCTAGGTCGCCCCCTTTGAGATACAGAACACCATTGGGCCGATCGTTGTTGCCTGCTTTATGAATTTTATAACGTACCCAACCTAGAAAGGGCTTTAACCGTGTAACAGCCCGACTCACCACAAAGTCATAGGTGGTATTCAGTTGTTCGACACGCGCTTGCTCCGCCTTTACATTTTGAAGCCCTAACGCATCGGCCACTTCCTGTACCACTTTTATTTTCTTGCCGATACTATCGACCAGGTGAAAATCGACCAAGGGATACAAAATAGCCAACGGAATGCCCGGAAAGCCACCACCTGTACCTACATCCAGAATTTCGGTCCCCGGTTTAAAGTCCACAATTTTGGCAATGCCCAGCGAATGAAGCACATGCTTTTCGTAGAGCGCATCGATATCCTGCCGCGAAATTACATTGATTTTCGCGTTCCAGTCCCGATAGAGCCCATCCAATGCCGCAAATCGCTCTTTTTGCTCAGCAGTCAGGCCTGGAAAATAGTTTAGAATCAGGTCAATGTTCATCAGTAAATGCTAGAGTCTGAATCAGGATGAGTGATTGGATATGTACCAAGCGGCCTCGTAAGTTGATTCAGTTATTTCCAGTAAAGTCGTTTTTTACGCCGAACGAATAGGTTTGCGAGTCCCGATAGTCCGTAATAGATCGCTAATAAGATATCCATCAGCGGCATAATAGCCCAATGTACTGTATGTGCCAAACGATAGCTAACTCGTCCAACAATACCCCAAAAGGCGATCAGCCGAAGTGCAAAAATACCCGTTGCCGTCAGCAAAAATAACCATTCGTTGCTGGTAAACGAACGATGCTGCAATTCATGCGTAAGAACAACCAGGCCAACGGCCATTGCCAGTACCCACGACAATACGTGTGAACCGAGGAGTAACCCCAGCCGTAGTTTATGCCTCTGCTTATAGTATTTACCAGCGTTCAGATGCCGACGCTTCTGTTGGCGCCATTCAGACCATGTTTCTTTGGGAGCCGACCAGGTGAAGGTGTCGGGATGAAGGCATACAGCCGTGTTTTTGCCGGTAGCAACTTCGTTCACGAAGAGGTCATCATCGCCACCAACAACGTTCATGTGCGAATAAAACCCCCGATTGGCGAAAAACAGGCTGGTTCGATAGGCCAGATTTCGGCCAACACCCATATAGGGGCTACCCGCCAGGGCTAAGGAAATATACTGGACAGCGGTAAATAAGGTCTCTGAACGGATTAGCAGATTCAATAAACCCGGTTGGGTATAGTAAGGAGAGAAGCCCAGCGTAATGTCCTTTTGGTTCGTTACCAGTGGCGTTACCATGCCCGCCAGCCAGTTGGTTGATGCAGGGCGGCAGTCGGCATCCGTCAAAAGAACTATCGGATAAACTGCTTTTTTAAGCGCTATGGTAAGGGCATATTTTTTGGGGGTTACATGCTCATGCTCTTTGTCGATACGGATAAACCGTACCCGGCCGAGGTGTGCAATGTCATTTTCCAGAAAAAGCAGTGTGCCATCTGTTGAACGATCGTCCATGACGAGCACTTCAAAATGGGGGTAAACTTGCTCGTTCAGCAACGGTAGCAGCTCCCGTAGATTATCGAGTTCATTACGGGCGCACACAACCACCGTAACGCCCCCTGTAGATTCGTTCAAAAATTGCCGTTGCCCGTTAACATCACCTGGTTCAGACTGTCGATAGAGAGCCGTTCTGGAGTAAACAAAGAAGATGTAAATAAGCTGAATGCCGACTATGACCAGCCAGGCTATCAGTAGTGCCGTAATCACCAGGAGTAAATGTTTATTCGTTAATGCGTTGATTTTGAATGAAGCCGCAAAGATAAGGGAAAAGAGGGTGCAGAATAGGGAAGACCGAAAAGCAGCCAGGAATTTAGCATACTGTGTCGCTCGTATGGCCGCTTCATGTCCCTTCCACCTTTTCCTTTCTATCTTTGCAGTATGACATTTTCTATTACTGCCCATGACCCCCAGTCGAAGGCGCGAACGGGTGCCTTAACCACAGATCATGGCCTTATTCAAACACCAATTTTTATGCCAGTCGGAACGGCTGGCACGGTGAAAGCGGTTCATCAGCGTGAACTGGAAACCGATATTAATGCCGAAATTATTCTGGGCAACACCTATCATCTGTACCTGCGACCGGGGCTCGATATTCTTCGGCAGGCGGGTGGGTTGCACGCGTTTAATGGCTGGCAGCGCCCTATTCTGACCGATTCAGGAGGTTACCAGGTTTACTCATTGTCGGGAACGCGTAAGATTAAGGAAGAAGGAGTCACGTTCAAATCCCATATCGACGGCTCGAAGCACACCTTCACCCCCGAAGGCGTTATGGACATTCAGCGGATCATTGGTGCGGATATTATCATGGCGTTCGACGAGTGTACACCCTATCCTTGTGAGTATGGCTATGCTCGACAGTCGATGGACATGACGCACCGATGGCTCGATCGTTGCATTGCTCAGTTTGATGGTAGTGAAGGGCTGTATGGGTATCGGCAAACCCTTTTTCCTATCGTTCAGGGAAGTACGTATACCGATTTGCGCCGACAATCGGCCGAATATATTGCCAGCAAAGAGCGTGAAGGCAATGCGATTGGTGGGTTGGCAGTGGGTGAACCGGCTGAAGAAATGTATAAAACCATTGAATTGGTCAATAGCATATTACCCGCTGATAAACCCCGCTATCTGATGGGCGTTGGTACACCTGCCAATATTCTGGAAGCGATTGCCCTGGGCGTCGATATGTTCGACTGTGTGATGCCAACCCGCAATGCCCGTCATGGTATTCTGTTTACGACGGAGGGCATTATCAACATCAAAAACGAGAAATGGAGCCACGACTTTAGTCCGATCGACCCGGCGCTAGGTGGATATGCCAGCACATTTTACTCGAAAGCGTATTTACGTCATCTGTTTAAAGCTGAAGAGCTGTTGAGTGGGCAGATTGCCAGCCTGCATAACCTGACTTTTTATTTATGGCTTGTTCGGCAGGCTCGAACGCATATCGAAGCTGGAGACTTCGTAGCCTGGAAAAATGAGATGGTGGTCCAATTTATGCGTCGACTATAGGCCAGATAACCAACTAGTTAGCTAAAAAAAGTCTCCTAAGCACCTTGTTTAGGAGACTTTTTTTATGATTTGTCGTCATAGAGTTTGATTAAGGCCACTTCGGACCTTATAGAAGGATGCTAACTCCCGGACGATCTTAGTATGGTTACATCGACAAAGTTGGAGCCCTCCATACAAACCGGCTGGTGGCTATTACCCGCCGACCAGTTGCTGCCAACGGTGTGGAAAGCTCGGCAACGTGTCCTGCTGTGTACGTCTTTGTTTGCCATACTCGGTGTGGTAACGGCTTTTTTAATACCTCAGGAGTTTCGGGCAGAGGCCCGGATTATACCCGAGATGAATACGAGTGCGGGCAGCTTATTTAAACGACTGTCGTCAGTAGCTGCCTTTGCCGACCTCGACCTATCCAGTACGGAAGGTATGGATGCCGTTCGGCCCGACTTATACCCCAATGTCGTACAAAGTACACCCTTTGCGCTGTACCTGATTGGCCAGACGGTTTATCCGAGTGATGGTTCTGCCACAACGGTTGGCCAGCTTTTACTGCCTGATTCGACGGGCTGGTCACTCAGGAAATGGCTTTCATACAAAAAAGCAATAGCTATACGGCCTGTCTCGAACCGACTGAAGGGAACCGTACGCCTATCAGATCGGCAACAGGAGCTGGTCGAGGAAATCGGCGAACGCGTGAGCGCCAAACTGGATACGAGGTCGGGCATCATTACTATCGTGTCGCGAATGCCCGATGCCGAGGTGGCTGCACAAGTCGCCCAGGCGGCTATGACGTATCTGACGCTCTATGTAACAGACTACCGAACGGAAAAAGCACGGGCCGATTTCGCTTTTTATAGCCGTCAATTGGCCGAAGCCCGTCAACGTTTTCAGGATGCCCAGTTCAAAGTATTCCAGTACAACGATAATCATCGCCATGTAGTGCTTCAAACAGTAGGCATGGAGCGATATCGGTTAGATGCGGATGTGACTACTGCTGAGACCGTTTTTACCGAGTTATCGCGCCAGTACGAACAGGCGAAACTGAAAGTACAGGAGCAGACTCCCATTTTCAAAGTACTCGAACCACCCAAAGTACCGCATCAGCGGACTTCCCCTAAACGGACCATGATCCTGCTCGGTTTTATCCTGCTGGGGTTGATGGTGAGTGTACTGTCGGCTCTTGTCGGACAATAAAGCTTAAAAGCGCGTATCAGAGCGATGATAACCAATGCAAATCCGATGGACGTATCGATATGAATGTAGTCATTGTAGGAAGCAGCCTTGCCGATTCATTGGAGCAACACCTGTGCGATTCGTTTCGGGTACTGGGCCATGCGGCTTTTCTTGTTGATACCGTTGCTATGGGCCCTGTGGGCGCCAGAGGTAACTATTGGCTGTCGCGTTTTGTAGGGTTTTATGATCGACTGATTGGCAGACAGTTAGCAGGTAAAATTGTCAGCCATAAGCCCGATCTGGTGCTGGTGGTATATCGGTGTATGAATCCGATACTGGTAGAGCAGGTGAAGGCTCAATTACCCACTATACCCATTATCCAGCTCAATCCAGATGCCTTATCGAACCTGGAAAAGCAACAAATCATTGCTGCTGATTTTGATTATTACTTCTCGAAAGAGCCTTATATCGTGGAGGCCCTGCGTCACAAAGCCGGGCTAAACGCACATTATTTACCAGAAGGGTTTAACCCTCGGTACCACCAGAAACCACCGATTGAAAAAGCGGTTGCCGAATGGCTCACTGATATTGATGTGTTGGTGTTTGGCAGTTTGTATGCCTATCGCGTTCGGATGATCGAGCAACTAATTCGGGCAGGCATCAAAGTGGTGGTGTACGGAACTAAGGGCCCCTATATGCGTCCAGGTATGCGCACTGTTTTTCAACGCCAGCGCCTGACTGGCCAGTCAAAAAATCGGCTGCTTTACGGTGCCAGAATCGTTTTCAATAACCTTCATTACGCCGAGGTGACGTCGGTCAATCAAAAATATTTCGAGATCAACGGGATTGGCGGCTTTCAGCTCTGCGATTATAAACCGACGGTTGATTCCTATACCGGCGTTCCGGCCGACCTGGTCACCTACCGAACTATGGACGATGCGATTGATAAAATCCGGTATTATCTGGCCCGCCCGGCCCGGCGACACGAACTGGCGGCCCAACAGTACGCCCATTTTCAGGAACACCATACGTTCGACCAGCGTGTTTCGCAGCTTTTGCAAACCGTCGGATTGATGCCACCGATCAATCTGAAAAAAAACAGCGCTACGGACTGATGAAGCAATTACTACTACCATCCGCTGTTTTTCTGGGAGCCCTTTGGCCAGTCTATGGTTCATTTTATGAAGCGATAGCCGTAGGCTTTTCGGCATACACCTTTCAGTGCTTCTTCAATCAGGTTGGCAAGCGCATTGCTATTCTCGAATGCATAGGAGCTATTGCTGCATTTGAAGTTCTGTTCATTCCTGCGGTTACGTACTGGGTATTTGCAGCCTCTATGCCTATCGAATCGGCTACCTATTTCAGCTATGCGACCCCGGCTTGTATGCTATTCTATATAGGGATCAATGGAACGGAAACGTCTGAGTCGGAACCAACTCACCAGACTATCATTCGCTGGGCGTCCAATTATGTTCAGCATCGGCAGGCGGCTGCCGGCATGTTGTTCTTTGTGGGTTTAATCGGCTTTTTGGTGAAACAATTTTGGGCCGATGCGCCTACGTTTATGGGTACCTTACCCATGAATTGCCTGCTTACCAGCGTCCTATACGCTCACTATACCAGAAGCCTATTTCGACTACCACTGATTGGTTTAGTTGTGACAATCTGGCTAGCCAATATGATTCAGACAGGAATGTTTGGTGAGTTGGTATTCTGGCTTTTGTTATGGTTGCTAATTGGCTCCGTTGGGCTAACGCGCTCACTGACAGCATCAGCTAAACTGGGGGCTCTGGGTTTCGGTTTAGGAGCCTTACTGTTAATTCAATCCATAAAAGGCGAGTATCGCTCTCAAACCTGGGGTTATTGGCGCACCGAACGCTCGGCTGATGCCGGGCTGATGATTGATTTAGTGGCAGATCGGCTAGTTCATCCAGACAAGCTTCTGAACATAGCCCAGTTGTTTCGATCATCTGTTCGATTCAATCAGGGCATCCTCATCGGCAGTGCTATGGCTAAAGTACCCACCTATGAAGAATATGCACGTGGTGAAGTGCTTTTGTCCTTTGTATATCCTTTTGTGCCCCGCTTTTTATGGCCCGATAAACCGCTTGCGGGTGGGTTTGCCAATATCAAACGGTTCACGACCCTGCCCCAACTGGAGAATACGAGCATGAACCTTTCGCCCATCGGCGAAGGGTATGTCAACTTCGGCTATGGAGGGGTGCTTTTCGCCTGGCTATATGGCGCCGTCCTGCGCAACTGCTTTCGGGCTGTGATCCAGATGGCTACGCAAGTCCCTTCTGTTGTGTTATGGCTGCCTACGCTGTTTGTTGGATGCATGACGATGGAAACGGATGTGTTTTCGACCTGGGGTAGCCTATTGAACAGCGCGGTGTTCATAATCATCCTGTACGGCGTATTTAAGCCCATTGGCGTGAATTTATAAGATCGTAACGAAGTATGCTGCTGCGAGCCAATTCACAGCATCGACGAAAATGACAATTGTCCATGCAGATTACCTATTTATTTCGAAGCCCAGGCACCGGTTACAGCATTGAAACCTTATTTGGGCATATCAAACAGACGATGCGTCTGAAAAAATCCGCTCGTATACAGTCCATTGACGTACCACATGTTAGTAAAAGCTGGTGGCACGTATGGCAAAATCTACGCTTTGTACGACGATTACAGGCTGATGTGTTTCACATTACAGGCGACATCCATTATACGGCCCTGGCCTTACCTGGATCGCAGACGGTTCTAACGATTCATGACTGTGGGCCCCTCAAAAAGTTCAGGAATCAACCGTTACGATACGGCGCATTCTGGTTGCTCTGGTACTATTTACCCGTACGTCGGGCGCGATACGTAACGGTTGTATCAGAGAAAACCCGGCAGGAGTTAATTCACTATTTGGGAAAGCTTGCCGAAAAAGCGGTAGTAGTTGCCAATGGACACGATCCTCGAATGACCTACGCACCCGCCAGGTTTCGAACCGAACGTCCAGTCTTATTACAGATAGGTACGGCCTCAAACAAAAATCTGATCAGGTTAATAACTGCTCTTTACGGCATTCCCTGCACGCTGGTAATCGTTGGTCCATTGACAGACGATATTCGGGCCTATCTGGAAACGCACCAGATCGACTACCGAAATTATGTTGGGTTGAGTCGAGAAGCCCTTATTGACTGCTATCTCGACTGCGATATGGTTATGTTTTTGTCCACCTACGAAGGGTTTGGTATGCCTCTACTGGAAGCCAATGCCATAGGTCGGGTAGTGCTTACGTCGGCACTCGATCCAATGCGGTCGATTGCCGCTGAAGCTGCCCATTTTGTTGATCCGACAGATACAGTAGCGATCCGCCAGGGTATTTTGCAGTTGATCGAGGACGAAAGTTATCGTGCACAGCTTATCGAAGCAGGTATCAACAATGCACGCCGGTATTCTATCGACAAAACGGCTGACCACTATGATGCTATTTATCAGAAAGCGTCTTGTATTACCCCCGTGGCTGAAGCAATCGTATGAAGATCGTTCTATCGGCTGATTATTTTTACCCTTCGCAAATGGGTGGCCCCAGCAATTCGATTTACTGGCTGGCAAAAGCATTAAAGCAGGCAGGGCATGATGTAACGGTAGTCGCTACTTCTCAAGCCTTGCAATCTGTACCTACAAATACCTGGATTACGCTGGATTGTGGCCAGGTAATCTATACCCAAAACCCTCACCCTTATCTGCCGATAAACCATATATGGTACGGTTGGCAGGCGATCCAGAACGCCAACATTGTTCATGTCAACAGCTTTTTCTACCCTGCTTCTGTGGTTTGGGTGCTTCTGAGCCGAATCAGTAATAAACCCGTCATATGGACTCCTCATGGCGAACTTAACCCCGCTGTGTTAGCCGTTAAGCCCTTTCGTAAACGGCTTATATTGTTACTTGTAAAGCTTGCCAGACCAAAGCTTTGCTTTCATGCCGCCAGCGCCCCCGAAGCAGCCTACATCCAGCAGCATTTTGGAGCTGATGTAGTTGTCCATATCATTCAAAATCGCCTGGAGATACCCGCATTACTCACTCCCGAATCCGTCGATCCGCCGTATCTGCTTTTTATGGGCCGGCTGCACCCCATTAAAGCCATTGATCGATTACTGAAGGCTGTCAGTACATCGCCTTTATTTCTGGAAAGTAGCTTTCGTCTGTTGATCGCTGGGCCGGAAACGCACAAGGCTTACGTGCGAACCCTGAAACAATTGGTAGCAACCCTGGGCCTTTCGGCAAAAGTGTCGTTCATAGGATTCGTTAGCGGAACACAAAAACAGCAATTATATGCCAATGCGTTACTGACGATTCTGCCATCGCACACAGAGAGCTTTGGTAATGTCGTGATTGAATCACTAGCTCAGGGAACGCCGGTCGTCGCATCTACCCACACCCCATGGCAACTGCTCGAAACCGAACGCGTAGGGTCCTGGGTTAGCAACGACCCCGATACCTTACGACAAGCTATTGAACACTATCTGGTAATGCCGTCCGACGAATATCTGGATTACCGCAAGCGTGCTGTCGAGCTTGCCCAGCAGACGTTTTCAATCAGCAATTCCATGGACGAATGGGGGCAGATTTACGACCAGCTACTCCAGCTTAATTAGCAGCTATTCGGTATGAAAATTATCAACGTTGTGGGTGCCCGGCCCAATTTCATTAAGCTTGCTCCATTGCACCGGGCATTCTCCAGCGAAGCAGGAGTATGTTCGAAGATTGTGCATACGGGCCAGCATACTGGTCTGTCGATGAGCGACGTATTTTTTAGACAGTTAGCCCTTCCCGAACCCGATTATCACCTACACATAAATACTGAAAGTCCCACTCGACAGCTGGCCGATATCTTGGTCAGGTTTGAGCAGGTATTGACTGAAGAACAACCTGATTGGGTACTTGTAATTGGGGATGTGACTAGTACACTGGCCTGTGCACTGGCAGCCGCTCAACAGGGCATTCGCATTGCGCATGTCGAAGCAGGCCTGCGTTCGGGAGATCGACAAATGCCGGAAGAACGCAACCGAATCCTGACGGATGCCTTGTCAGAACGTTTATTCGTGACTGAGCAGGCTGGTGTCCAGAATCTCCAACGGGAGGGAATTTCCGCCCACAAAGTCCATTTAGTAGGTAATGTCCTGATTGATGCATTGGTGCAATACCGTTCCCAGGCTACAGAACTAAACATGATAGGACGATTGGGTTTATCGGCCCAAAGCTATGTTTTAGTCACTATCCACCGCCCCTTTAATGTCGATACCGAAACCAGTCTGCGAAAAGTTCTGGAATTAATCGAAACGGTAGCCTTGCAAAAAACGGTAATCTTTCCCGTACACCCACGTACCCAGGCCAATCTGTTGGCATTTGGTCTGGAAGGCCAGCTTATGGATATTCCCAATGTGCGCGTACTGGAGCCCCTCAGTTACCTCGAATTTCTCAATCTTATGGAAAACGCGGCTGCAGTCATTACCGATTCGGGTGGTGTACAGGAAGAAACTACTTACTTACAGGTCCCCTGTTTAACTGTTCGTCCATCAACCGAACGACCAGTTACGCTCACCTTAGGTACCAATCAACTCATTAGTGAACTGAGTAAAGATTCCATCAGACAGTACATGGATGCACTACCGGGCCAGATGCGGCCTCAGATGACTCTCCCCGGTTTATGGGATGGCCGAAGCGCAAATCGCATCGTAAACATACTACTGGCCGCTCATTACGAATGATGTCAACAAAACAACCTGTTCGGGAGTTTCTGGAACCAGTCATACCTGTTCCTATACTACATCGTATGGGGCTACTCTGGCGAACCATACGACACTTATCGGCGCGGCAGATTATTCATCAGATACGACATCGATTACGTGGTCGAGCCAGGCTAAGGTTCTCCAGCCAGATTTCCAAAGGATATTTCCTGCTTATACCCGATGCCGACAAGCCCGTATCATGGCAGTCAGGCTCATTTACGTTTTTGAACCAAACCATTTCGTTTCTGCCGTGGGTAAACTGGAATTTTGACCAGTTGGGTAAACTTTGGAGGTATCATCTCAACTACTTCGATTTTCTGAATCAGCCCCATATAAGCGAGCATAGTGGTTTGAGGCTTATGCGGGATTTTGTTGCCCAAACGCTCTGGCTCCATGATGGATTAGAGGCTTACCCAACCTCGATGCGGATCGTCAACTGGATTTACTTCCTGAGTAGACATCAGATTCAGGATGAAGCTATTGTTCGACATTTGTTTGCACAGGCAGCGTTGCTCAACCGACGGATAGAGTACCATCTGGGAGGAAATCATGTGATTGAAAATGGGTTTGCACTACTGACCGCTGGACTATTTTTTCGGCATACGCATTGGACAACAAAAGCCGAAAAACTACTCCGCAAGCAACTATCCCGACAAATTCTGCCGGATGGTGGACATGATGAACGAAGCCCGATTTATCATCAGCGATTACTCAGCCGATTACTCGACACACTAATCGTTTTACAGGGAGATACCTGGTATGATAACCCCGGTTTTATGCTGTTCCTCACGGAGCGTGCATCCCGAATGCTGGCCTGGTTAAACGCTGTGACATTTCGTAATGGCAATGTTCCAATGGTGAATGATAGTGCCGCTAATATGGCACCTTCAACTGCCCAACTGTGTGCAAAAGCCAAAACGGTGCTACCTGGCTTTATTTGGCAGGAAGCAGTACTCCACGAAAGCGGCTATCGTATGTTTCGGCAGAACCGATATGAGCTTTTTGCAAACGTAGGCGCCATTGGAAAGGCCCATCGCTCGGGCCACGCTCATGCCGACACGTTTTCGTTTATACTATATGTCGATAATCAGCCTATTCTTATTGATGCGGGTACATCGACCTATGAGATTGGAGCCCAACGTTGCTGGGAACGAAGTACAGTAGCCCATAATACGGTAACGGTCGATGATCGAAACTCCTCCGAAGTGTGGGCAAGCTTTCGCGTTGGCCGCCGGGCAAGGGTGAGCCTGCAAATCGATTCGTCCACTGAGCTGTCTGCGTGTCATGATGGCTATAAGACGATGAACATACTTCATCAGCGAACCTGGGCCCTGGCACCCGATCGAATTCTGATTACCGATTTATTATTGGACACACAAACTCGAACTAAAGACGGACTGCAAGGCGTTGCACGTTTCCATTTTCACCCAGCCATTGCCTTACAACTGGCGGGAGATACCATTCAGGCCAATTCAATAAAAATAAACGTCAAATCCGATACTAAACCAGCTTGGCGCGTCTCAACGTTTTCCAGTGCCGAAGGCTTTAATCGTCTTAGTCCAGGCCAATGCCTGGAAGTTAGCTTTACGGGTAGCCTGGAAACATCTTTTCTACTCAGTGGATGAACATACTTTATCTGACGTTTTATTTTGAACCCGATTTGGGGCCGGGAGCTACCCGTAATACCTCAGTGGTCAATGAACTAGCCAGCCAGCTCACACCTAGCGATTCTATTGATGTACTTACAACATATCCCAATCGGTATAACGCTTACCATCCACCTGCCGCAGGTTATGAAGAATGGTATCACGGAGGAGCGGCCATTATGATTCAAAGGGTCAGAGTTTTAGCCCACAAAAGCAGCTTTATTGGACAGATCATTGCGTTTTACACCTATTACCGACGCGTTTGGCAGGCAACCAAAGATCGACAGTATGATCTGGTGGTAGCCTCATCATCCCGATTATTCACTGCTTTTTTAGGAGCCCGCATCAGTCGACACAAGAACATTGCTTTGTTTTTAGACATTCGGGATATTTTTCGGGAAGCGATCCTGGGGGTACTCAATCGTTGGCGGTTCAGTTGGCCCATTACTCGGCTAGCCGATCGGATGCTGCGCCCTATTGAGCAGTACACATTTGGGTATGCCCGGCATATCAATCTGGTATCAAGAGGGTTTACAGACTACTTTAAGCCGTTTACCCAGGCCACATACAGCTATCATACGCACGGTATAGATGAGCTGTTTATCAAGTTGCCACTATCCAAAGAGCGACCAGATTGTACCATTAAAACCATTCTCTACGCAGGTAATATTGGCGAAGGGCAGGGACTTGACATAATTATTCCGCAAGCGGCTCAGCAATTAGGCGACGGCTACCGTTTTGTGATCATTGGCGATGGGAATACCCGATCGAAGCTGGAAAAGGCCATTTGCCTGAACACAATCCAGAACATTGAATTGTACCCGCCAACCAATCGTATCAACTTAATCGCTGCCTATCAAATGGCCGATTACCTTTTTGTGCATCTGAATGACCTGCAAGCGTTTAAGCGGGTCATTCCGTCTAAGTTAGTTGAGTACGGGGCTACCGATAAGCCAATTGTTGCCGGCGTGTCGGGCTATGCAGCTACATTCATCAAAAAATATATACCCAACACGATTGTGTTCAGGCCAGGTGATGTAGCAGAATTTGTGCGCAAATTGCAAGAAACACCTTATGTTACCCAGCCAAGACCTCAGTTTGTTCGCCAGTTTCAGCGGCAGATCATCAACGCGGCTCTAGCCCGCCAGATCCGGCAGGTACTACGAAAAAATAAAGCCTGATGAATTATCCGGTCTATACAACAAGAGGTCGACTTACTTAAGCCGACCTCTTGTTATTGAATCTAGCGAATCGACCAGAGTAAAGCCTACATGGAGGCCGATTTTACACTTTTTCCTATGGCAATCAGGTCTTCAGGCGATTGGTAGCCCAATACCTTTTTCAGCACTTTACCATTGCCATCAATAAACAATAATGTTGGATAGGCTTCAAGCGGATATACCTGCGACAGAGCAGGGCCCTCCCCTTTTTCCATGTCCATTTTTACGTTGATAAACTTGCTGTTGTAGAAATCGCCTACCGCTTTTTTGGTGAACACGTTCTTCTGCAACATCTTACAAGGACCACACCAGCTTGCGTAAGCGTCCAGGAAGATTACCTTTTTTTCAGCCTTGGCCTTTTTCAGCACTTCTTTCCAGGAGGTTTCTGTAAACTGAATACCTTCTGCGTCGTTTTTAGGAGCAATGCTATGGTTGCTGGCTCGGTTAGTACGGGTCGGATGCGATCCAGCCTGAGTTGGTAAAGAAGAAAATCCTACCAGTAATAGCGCAAGTAGCCAAAAAACTTTTTTCATGATTGAACCGGCAATCCGGTGGTCTTTAATGGTTTTTCTGAGTCTATAACGCGTCGACAGGCGATTTTCGTTTCTGATCGCCTGTTTCTGAAGCAAATTAATAGTCTGCTTCTCAATTTACAAATGGTGTGCCATTCTCGGTAATCTTTCCGAACTTTGCAGCCGTTTCAACCAATGTCTGTCATTTAGGGTTATCAGTTGTCATTATTAGTCATGCCAATGGCAGTTCTCGATGAATGATAACGAATGACGAGCAGTGGCGATAAATGACTTCATCGTATGCCTGTTAAGCAAGCCGAATTTTTTGTCAGTAACTCCGACCCCGCTAAATGTCCCAGTCCCGATCGGCCTGAGTATGCATTCATTGGCCGTTCCAATGTTGGCAAATCATCACTGATCAATATGCTGACGGGCCGTTCGGGTCTGGCCAAAATTTCGGGAAAGCCGGGAAAAACCCAGCTGATCAACCATTTTATTATTGACAATGAATGGTATCTGGTCGATTTGCCGGGCTATGGGTATGCACAGGTCAGTAAAACGGAACGGGAAAAGTTTGCGGCACTCATTACCGGCTACCTAACCAACCGGCCTAACTTACTCTGTATTTTTGTTCTGGTTGATTCCCGAATTGAGCCGCAGAAAATTGACCTCGATTTTATGGAAAACCTGGGCGATCGTGGCCTCCCTTTCGTTGTCGTTTTTACGAAAACCGAGAAACTGGGACCAACGAAGTTGCAGGCTACCCTCGACACATACCGGGCAAAGTTGCTGGAAAGATGGGAAGAGGCCCCAACGTTTTTTGTAACCTCAGCCATAACTGGAGCCGGACGTGAAGATATTCTTTCGTTTATTCGCCCCCTGAACGAAGACTATGTGAAAGAGCAAAAGAATGAGCGAAAGAAGCGAAACGCCGGACCTCTTCGAAAAACAGGCAACTAGTCTTTGAGCCATTCGATCAGTCAACAACTCAATCATTCAATCAGTAAACGGGCAATACACCCACCGAAATACGCGTTACCAAATTACAAGTCTCTCTATGGAAGCATTAAAACAGATTGCTAATGTGGCTGGCTACAGCGGCCTTTACCGAATTTTGAAACCGGGCCGGGCTGGCGTTATTGTTGAATCGCTGGACGATAAAAAGGCTAAAACCATGATGGGCCCCACGGCACGGGTGTCGGTCCTGAACGATATTTCTATTTACGTCGATGACGACAGCAAGGAACAATCCATTCCTTTGAGCGAAGTCTTGCTGGCCATCCACGAAAAATATGGCGATACATTGTCGGTCGATCCGAAAGGTTCGCCCGATGAGCTAGCTGAGTTCATGGCGTCGGTCGTGCCGTCTTACGATCGCGAGCGTGTCCGTCAGGCTGATATTAAAAAGCTGATAAGCTGGTATGGCATCTTGAGTCAGTATGCCCCCGAGTTATTTGAGGTAACGGCTGAAGCCGAGGCAGCGTCGGAAGAAAAGTCAGAAGTAACTGAGTCGGTTGAAACGGCACCAGAAGCCTCTGCGGAAGAAAAACCTGCCAAGCAGAAAAAACAAAAAGCATAGATTTTCGCTTTTGTTGATACAGCTATTGTTACCAACGTTCTTATTTTCAGTAAGAACCGAAAAGCCGCGATGACCTTTGGTTTCGCGGCTTTTTAGATAAAATTCAGTCTATTTCCTGGCAACAATCTACATTCAAAGCCTTTACGTAGCGCCAATCAGATGGGTAATACATCGACTTCCACCTGGAATGTATGCCTGCCTGTACTAAAAATGATCCCTTTAAGTGGTGAAACGTCTCCAAAATCGCGTCCCCAGGCCGTGGTGATGTGCCGCTCCTGGGGCACAAGATCATTGGTCGGGTCGAAATCGCACCAGCCAATCTCAGGTACAAAAACCGACACCCAGGCATGAGTAGCATCGGATCCCTGTAGCTTGGGTTCACCGGGTAGCGGTTGCGTTTCCAGATAGCCGCTAACGTATCGGGCCGCAAACCCCAAACTACGCAGGCAGGCAATGGTCAGATGCGAAAAGTCCTGGCAGACCCCTTTTTTTTCGCGCAGTACGGTTTTCAAAGGTGTATAAATGGTCGTAAAGCCAGGCACGTAGGTAAAGGCGCGGTAAATTTTCTGACAAAGAAACCGGGCGCTCTCATAAAAGGGTTCCTGATCGTTAAAACAGTCGGCCCCGAACTGCCTGATCTCGTCGTCCCAATGAACAAAGGGGCTGGGAAGCATATAGTCCAGCAACTCATTGCGGAGTGCCCGATCGGTTTGTAGCCGTTTCCGTACTGCTTCATTGGTTAAGGACGAACGGGGTGGGTTCCCAGCGTGCGTTTGAAGCGTACTTTTCGCAATAATAACAAGTTTGTTATGCGGCTTATAGATCGAAAAATAATGCGTTGTATTGCCATAAAAATCGATTCGTGAATCAATCTCATCAGGGGTAGGGTAAATGGCCAGTGAGAAATCATGGCAGGTCTGATAGCCTATATTTTTCGGCATCACGCACGCCAATCCATGGTAATTATTCACGTTTTCGCTGTAATCGTATTGGGTTTTATGGAATACTCTATAAGTCATTTACGATATCAACAATGGTTTCGGTAATGGAATGCTGCGTTGCTGTGTGATTGAAATACTGATTAGCGGTATAGCTGGAAACGTCGGCAATCAGACCATACACCTGCGAAAGAATACTACTCAGTTTTTCGTAAGCCTGCGTACTGGGTTCAACAGCCGCAATGTCGGAAACATCAATTAGTTTAATTTGAGTAACCGCTTCCAGAATCGCCTTCCGGGATTTGCTCAACCGTTCGGAAGCCTGGGGCAACTGACTGATACTATAATCCAGTGAATCAAGCAGATAGGCTAGCGAAGAGGGGATCTGCCGATCCAGTAAAATCATATCCAGCACATACTCTTTTTCGAAGTTGGTTTTATAAATCGATCGGTAATGCGATAAGGCAAAATGATTCATGAGCACCACCTCCATCAATTCACTTTCGATAATCGGCTCGGTCTTCATGCTGAAAATGGATTGCAGAATCGTGATTTTTGATAAAATCCGCTCGATTAGTTTTCCGGTTTCGAATAAATAGTAGCCATTATTCCGGGGAATCGATTCGTTTACGATTCCGTAGAACGTAAACAGATTACTCTGCAAACTATTCAGGGTATTCTGAATATCGTTGGGATTGTGGCTAGCCTGGATTTGCTGAAGTTTCTGGTTGATGTGTTCAATGACATCGATCGTTCGCCAGGTTACGTTGTTCCAGCGTTCGCGAACAGCCATCATGGCTCTTAAAAACGAATTGACCGATGACGCCACTGTGCCGTTTTTGCTGCTATTGGCAATACTGTCGGCAATGATGGGGAACGGATTTTTGAAGTCGTCCTTGTTCTCGTCCGAAAAACAGGGCTGGATCTGAATGAGGTTGGATACTGTTTTTAGCAGTATTTCAATATGCTGCGTCTTACTCTGATTGCCGAAATTACGCTGGAGACTTAAAGCGTTAAGCGTAAACATCAGAAAAGTGGTAGCACTCATACTGCGCTCGCTGTAGCGAGCTGCCCAGTAAAGATTTTCGGCACTGCGGCTGGGAAGCGATGCCTGCGTTTGGTGATAAACAAATCCGGGTAATTTGATTCGTTCCCGAACCACTTCGGCTTCGTCCGAAATAATCCAGGTGTCTTTCGAAACACTACCGTATTGATTCGAAAAGGTGAATTTGTCTTTCAGTGCCGAACTACGGGTTAGGCCGCCGTCCATCACCTGATAGCCATTAGGCGTAGCCGTCAGAAAAGCACGAATAGCGGCATAACGAGGCTCAATCTGTCCATCTACAAACGTGGGTGTGGTCGAAAAACTAACTTCTTCCTGGGCCACGTACTCGGTCGGATTTTGTAGAAGCTGCTCACGGAGCTGTTGTAGCTGCTTTTTGGTAAGCTCTTTACCGTACACCGATCGGAAGACCTGTTTGCGGTTCGCTTTTTTAATAATCAGACTGTCCAGATGATCGAGCGTGTTCTGAAGTTCTTTGGGCTGGCCACACCACCAGGTAGCCACTGATGGCAGAATCAGTTCTTCACTCAGAAAATAACGGCATAACGACGGCATAAATGCATTGAAGGCTGAATTCTCGACTGCGCTGGTACCTGGTGGGTTAATCACCATCACATTCCCGTTGCGAATTACCTGTAGCAGACCCGGAACCCCCAGTTTAGAGTCGATTCGAAGTTCGAGCGGATCGCACCATTCATCATCAATTCGCCGGATAATAATGTCGACTCGCTGAAGCCCGTCGATGGCTTTCACCCAGACGCATCCATTTTTCACCACCAGATCATCGCCCTGAACCAGCGTATAGCCCAGATAAGAAGCCAGGTATGCCTGCTCAAAGTAGGTTTCGTTGTTAGGGCCAGGGGTTAAATAAACGACGTTCAGATAATCGGACTTTTCACGAAATACTTTAAAAATAGACTGTTGGGCTTGCGTGAAGAAAGGCGAAAGCCGACCGACGTACATATCGCGCGCCAGTTCAGGCATAATTTTGCTGATAATGGCGCGGTTTTCCAGCGCGTAGCCTGAGCCCGATGGAGCCTGTGTTCGATTGTCAACTACCCACATTCGCCCATCAGGGCCACGAGCCATATCGGCGGCATACATGACCAGCTGATTCTGGGTCGGTAGTTTTACGTCGTAGCAGGAGCGAAAAAAGCCTGTATTTGTATAAATCAATTCGGCGGGCAACACCCGATCTTTCAGCATCTTTCGCTCGCCGTACATATCCCGCAGAATCAAATCGAGTAGGATAGCCCGCTGCTGTAACCCTTTCGAGATCGCCTGCCACTCCTGCTGCTCAATCAGGAACGGAATTAAATCGAGCTTCCAAGGGCTGTTGAGGCCATCAGGATGCTGGTATATGTTGTAGGTGACACCGTTCTCTCGAATCTTGTTTTTTATCTCCTGCGCCCGGTTTGCCAACTCGTTGGGGCCGATTTTTTCCAGTGACGAAAAGAGTTTCTGCCAATGAAACTTGATTGTGCCATTGCCGCCTAATAGCTCGTCGTAGGTGTTCAGCTTTGTGCGGTATACGTCGAGCAGACTACTGACAGATTCTGAAACCATTACGCAATACGGATTATAAGAGAATATGGCAATGAAAGTAATTAGAGCGATAAAATTACCCCTATATTATATTTGGCCAACTTTTTTAAGGTTATTATTGGATTAAATAAAATTTTGTTTGCAAGAGTACAATTTTTATCACCCTAAAAGCAGTCGGGCCAGCATCTTTAGGATGCTGGCCCGATGCCATTTGTGTACGTAAAATTCGGTATGCGTAAAAATACGTTAATCGACCATGCTTAATTTCACGGTATTGGTCCGGCGAGACTGGGTTAACGGCATGCTCAGGGTATTGATAAAAATATCACCTGACTGCAGTTTTCCCTGTCCAATCAGTGTTTGTTTGATACCTTCCACTGTTTGATCGACAGTCAGGTCCAGATCGGGTTCATATGGCATAACTTGAACACCCCAGTACAACCCTAGCGTATTCCGTAACTGGGCATCATTCGAAAACACATATAAATCCGCTTTGGGGCGGTGGTGCGAAATCCGTACGGCGGTGTAGCCTGAGTTGGTAATTCCGATAATGGCTTTGGCTTTCGTATCGCGGGCCAGTCGGCAGGCGCTCATAACCACGTTGTCGTTCAGGACATTGTCGGTTGGCTCTTCGTTGACGTGCGCATGGTAGCGATAGTAAATTTTGTCGGTAGTCGCTTCTACCTGCCGGATGGTATTAGCCATACTTTCTACTGCCAGGATAGGATACTTACCGGAAGCCGTTTCGGCACTGAGCATAACGGCATCGGCTCCATCCAGTACAGAGTTGGCAATATCATTGATTTCGGCGCGGGTTGGTCGGGGGGCATCGATCATGCTTTCGAGCATCTGCGTAGCCACAATAACGGGTTTGGCCGCCTTGTTGCACTTCTCAACCAGCATTTTCTGAATCATTGGAACCTCTTCGGCGGGCAGCTCAACACCCAAATCGCCACGGGCAACCATCAGGCCGTCGGTGGCGGCAACAATGGAGTCGATGTTCTGAATCGCTTCGGGCTTTTCAATTTTAGCGATTACCCGACATTTCTTCCCCTGCGATTTGATATATTCTTTAATCTCCAGAATTTCAGAGGCTTCCCGTACAAATGAGAGCGCAATCCACTCAACTTCGTGCTCAAGCCCGAATTTAAGATCGGCCCAGTCTTTGTCGGTAACAGCCGGCATCGACACTTTCGTATTCGGTAGATTCACCCCTTTTTTGGATTTCATTGGGCCACCGTATACCACTTCTGTAACGACATCGGTACCTTCGGTGCGCAGGACGCGAACTTCCAGCTTACCATCGTCCATCAGAATACGTTCGCCCGGATGAACGTCCTTATACATATCTTTATAAGGCGTACTGACGCGTTCGGCCGTCCCCATGATATCATCGTTGGTAAAGACCAGCTCCTGACCGGGTACAATTATGACGCCATCTTTATTCTCCACGTTACCGATTCGGATTTTTGGCCCTTGTAAATCCTGAAGAACACAGAGGTTCAGGTTGTACTCCTGGTTGATTTCGCGAATACGGTTCAGCCGCATCAGGTGGTCTTCATGCGTACCGTGGGAGAAATTGAGTCGGAACACATTTACCCCGGCTTTGGCTAATGCCAGCAATTGCTCTTTGGTTTCGGAAGCCGGGCCAATGGTGGCCACAATTTTGGTTTTCTTAGACATAGGATGGGAAAAATTGGGCAAAATTGGCCAAAGCCGGTGCAAAAATAACCGGATGCCCTAAAAAACGGTCGTATTCATCGAAATTTTACAAGAAGTGTGTACACCTTTATTCCCAGAGAATACGAATCAGATGATTGTACCGAGGGAAGTTATGATCGGATGAAATGACGGCTAAGTCATCTGAAAGGGCCATTGCTAGAATAATTCGATCAAAAGGGTCCCGGTGATTTTCATAAAAAGGGAGTTGGGTGTAGGCTTCAATATGCCTGCCAGATAAAGGCAACCAGGTAAAATTCGAGAGTAAAGCTTCCTGAATAATTCTTTGGATAGGCCACTGGATACCAGTATCTCTACCGATAGCAACTTTGATGGCAGTCTCATAAAAATTGATCGGACTTACATAAACGGTATCAGCTTCCTGAATCCAGCTTCTTGCTTTCGCTGTTAGATTGTCAGAATCCGTAAGTGCCCAGATCAAAGCCTGCGTATCCAGTAAAACATTCATTCCATATAGTCTTTCAAGTCATCAATAGGATCGTTGAACTCTTTTGAAGACCAATATGAATTGGTAAATCCGCCTTTTAAACGGCCTAATTCCCTTACAGGCTTTTCTGTTTTTTCGGACATATCTTCAATAAGCGTCACAAGCACTTTGGCTGTCTTGCTCTTTATGGGCAACGCTTCATCCAGAATAATCTGCCCATTCGTATAAGTTCCTGTTACTGTTGCCAACATAGCCTGGTCACGTTTCCAGCAATAACGTAAAAATCTTACAAACAATCCACATCGGCCACGATGCTTACCTGCCGCAACCCTTTATCGGTCAGGATGTCGTTGATCCGATCCTGAATGTAGGTTTTAACCGCTTTGATGTTGACCTTATCCCGCTCAATTTTAATCAGAATGTCGAACAGAAACTGGTTACGAATCCGTTCAACCAGGGGTTCTTCGGGACCCAGCACCCGACTACTGCCCAGTACATCCGTTAATTCGGCGGCCAACCGTTCGGCAGCCTGATGGCTGATGAGTTTATCTGTATGCCGGATGGTCAGCTTAATGAGCCGGGAGAAAGGCGGGTAGTTAAAATCCTTCCGTTCCTGAATCTCCTCGTCATATAGACCCTTATAATCATTAGTGATAATCTTTTGCAGAATAGGCTGTTGAGGATTATTCGTTTGAATGAGTACCGTTCCCTGTCGGCCGGCCCGTCTTCCCGCCCGACCACTTACCTGCGTAAGCATCTGGAAAGCCCGCTCGGTAGCCCGGAAATCCGGGAAGTGAATCAATCGGTCGGCGTCGAAAATACCAACCAGGCTCACATTATCGAAATCGAGCCCTTTGGTAATCATTTGCGTACCCACCAGAACATCGACCTCGCCACCTTCAAATTCCTGAATAATTTGCTGGTAAGCGTTTTTGGCGCGCGTTGTATCCAGATCCATTCGCAATACCCGCGAAGACGGGAAAATAATCTGAAGCTGATCTTCCAGCTTTTCTGTTCCGAACCCAATGGTGCGGACTTTGGTAGAGCCGCAGGTAGGGCAGGTACGTGGTACAGCTTCCTTATGGCCGCAGTAATGGCAGCGCAACTCGGCATCGCGCTGGTGGTAGGTCAGGCTAACGGCACAGTTCTGGCATTCGGCAGTCCAGTCGCAATCTTCACATTGCATATAGGGCGAATAACCCCGTCGATTCTGGAACAAAATACTTTGCTCCTTTCGCTCCAGATTCATTTCCAGCGCCCCAAGTAGAGCCGACGAAAATTCGTTCTTCATCGTCTTTTGCCGTTTTTCCTGCTGGGTGTTTACCAATACAATATTGGGCAGAGTAGCATCACCAAATCGCTGGAATAGCTCAACGAGCCCATATCGGCCCTGTTTGGCTTGAAAATAGGTTTCGAGCGAGGGTGTAGCCGATCCCAGCAACACTTTAGCCTGCTGCCAGTGCGCCAGCATAATCGCTACGTCGCGAGCATGGTAGCGAGGAGCCGGGTCGTGCTGCTTATAACTCGTTTCATGTTCCTCATCGACAATAATCAGCCCCAGGTTATCGAACGGGAGAAATACCGACGACCGAACACCAACCACGAATTGATACTGCCCCGACACAACGCCTTTCCAAACCTCAACACGTTCATTGTCTGAAAACTTGGAGTGGTAAATCCCCATTTTATCGCCAAAGACTCGTTGGAGCCGCACCACAATCTGGGCCGTCAGGGCAATTTCGGGCAGTAGATAAAGTACCTGCGAGCCACCCAGCAACGCCTGTTGAATGAGATCGATATAAATTTCGGTTTTACCACTGCCTGTAATCCCATGAAACAACACAATGTTCTGGTGCGCAAACTGCTGCATAATCTGGTTAGCTGCTGCCTGTTGGGCATCGGTCAGCCGAATTTCTACCTGTGGCGCCAGATTGTCCGAAAAGCGGGGCTGGATAACCTCAAAGGTTTCGAAAACGCCATTTTTAACCAGCGTCGACAGGGAGGATTGCGAAAGCTCGTCGTCCTGATTAAGAATTGTTTTGTCCAGCCCTTTCTGATTTAACGACGGGTCACGCTGCATAGGAACATGCCGTAGGTAGCGCATCACCACTTCCTGCTGTTTAGGCAGTTTATCGAGCCGCTGAATCAGGGCTAATAGTTGTTCCCGCTCCTCATAGTTGCGGTGCAACCTGATTTTGCGAACCATTTTGGGAATGTATTTCTCCCTGACTTCTTCGAAAACGATAACGGCCTTCTTACCAACCAGCGATTTGATCAGGGCAGGTACATTGGTGTTCTCCCCAGCCAGACGTCCTAATTCTTCGTATGAAAGAGCGGGATGCTTTTTGAGTTCGGTCAGCAACACCTCCTCAAACTCGGTCAGTAGCTCAGGATAATCGAAATCGGGATTGAACTGCACCTTCGACTGACTCGATATTTTAAGTCCCGACGGCAGAGCTACATTCATAACATCGCCAATGCAGCACATGTAGTATTCGGCCATCCAGCGGAACAGTTCCAGTTGATACCCAGTCACTAAGGGATATTCATCCAGAACTTCACTAATATAACGTGCCTGATACGCCGTAGGTGGTGAATTATGCAGTTTGGCCACCACAGCCGTGAGCACTCGGCTATTTTTCTTGCCAAATGGCACAATCACTCTGGCACCAATTTTGAGAATGTCGGCCATTCCTCGAGGAACCCGATAGGTAAACAATTTTGGGACCGGAATTGGCAGAATTAAGTCGGCGAAGAAGGTGATTTCTTCACTTTCAAACGATGAAAATAACGTATTGAGCTGATTTTCCACTTGTTGGATACGGATGGACAGTAAATATACGCAGAAACCTAAAGCGGTCTGGCAAGGCTTTTGTCATACGTACGTCTGTCGATTTTCTTTTTGTAAACAAAAATTTAGATAAAGAAAATCAAAAAAAATATGTCACCAGACAGGCGCGATCATGCATTTATCTGGTACTCAGTACGCATTCCTTTTTCCAACAAAAATTTCTCAAATTATGAAGCTTGTCTACACACTGCTATTCAACCGGTATGGGCGATGGTTAGTCGTTTGTTTTCTCTTTTTTATCAGTACAATAACTACGCAGGCTCAGGTAAAAGGGGTTGTGTTCCGAGACTTTGATTTGAACGGCGTTCGCTCCGACACCCTGCCGATTGAAGTGGGGCTATCGGGCGTTGTCGTGCTGGCTTTTGTCGATCAAAGTAAAACACCCGTATCGACTACAACAGCGGCCGATGGTTCGTATGCGTTTACTAGTAGTGACGTACCGGCAGGACTACCCGTTCGAATTGAATTCAGAAATTTCGCTTCGGGTGATTATAATGGGCCCTATGGAGCCGGTAGTGGCACCAGTGTTCAATTTACGAAAGCCCCGGCAGAACATATCAATCTGGGTGTTAACTATCCCGCCGACTACTGCCAGTCGAGCGGCTTAAAATTGGTAACGCCCTGTTACGTAAATGGAAATTCGCAAATTACTACCGATAAGGATGGCAATCCTGTTCCGGACGACAAACAGTCGGCTCGTGGCGATGCATTAGTCAGCTTTGCCTATGAATCCTCTGGTGTGGCCGGACCGGGTAATTTTATGCCTACCCACCTGGCATCGGCTAGCGAAGTAGGAACGATCTGGGCGCTTGCCTATCAGCGACGGAATAAAACTGTTTTCAGCGCTGCGGTTGTCAAGCGCCATGCAAGCTTTGGTCCCGCAGGCCCAGGCGGAATTTATAAAACAGACATCGTTACGGGTACGACCACGACATTTATGTCGGTTAGTGCCGTTGGTATCGACGTGGGCGAAGATCCACACCAGGACCCGCTGGCCAATCTGTTTGGCGATAAAACTCAGGCTAGTGCTGACCCCAGTTCGATGTCGGCTATGGGCCGTATGAGTTTCGGCGGTATGGATATGTCGGAGGACGATAAAACCCTCTATTTTGTTAATCTTAAAGATCGGAAAGTCTATGGTTTGTTGGTTGGTTCGCCAGCCGTTGCTCCTACGTCGGCAGCCGCCGTTAAGTCGTGGGATATTCCGAATCCGGGTTGTTCGAATGGCGATTTTCGCCCCTGGGCTTTGAAAGTGTACCATGGAGCAGTCTATGTCGGGGTCGTTTGCTCGGCCGAAACGTCGCAGTTGCAAAGTGACCTAAAAGCGACGATTTACCGATTTGACCCCAAGGCGGCTACGCCGGTATTTACAGAAGTACTTTCATTTCCACTTGATTTTCGCCGTGGCTCGGCCGACCTGACGGGCACCTGTATTCAATACGATCACTGGCTTCCGTGGACTGAAAACTGGCCTGCTGCCTGCGGTATCGGAGCCGATCCAAAATTCGTCATGTACCCACAGCCGATTTTGTCGGATCTGGCTTTTGACGACGATGGCTCCATGCTGATTGGCTTTCTGGATCGTTTTGGGCATCTCTCTGGCGTGGCTAACCATGACCCTAACGGCAATGGCTTATATGATGGCTTCACAGGTGGTGACCTGCTACGGGCGTACAACGATAATGGTACATTCCGACTGGAACAGAACGGGAAAGCGGGGAATCTGACAGGTTCAGGCGTTAGTAATAATGAAGGGCCTGGTGGTGGTGAATTTTATGGAAAAGATCGCTGGGTATTCTTCGGCAATGTAGCTCACGCAGAAGTTACAAACGGTGCCTTGACCAAAGTACCGGGTTATGATGATATTATAACCTCAGCATTCGACCCTATTACCGATGTGTATCAATCGGGCGGATTGAAGGTATTTAATGTTAAAACGGGAGCCGAAAGCCGGAATTACGTTTTATACACTATTAACCCTGGCTCATTTGGGAAAGCATCAGGGTTAGGCGATAATCAGCCACTTTGTGACCCGGCACCTGTCGAGATTGGTAATCGGTTGTGGTTTGATGATAACCGCGATGGTATTCAGGATGCGTATGAACCCGGTATCGACGGCATTGTGCTAACCCTGCACGATATGCAGGCAGGCGGAATTCAGATTGCTTCTCAGACAACTCATGACGGCGGTCAGTTTTATTTCAATAGTACCACAGTACCCGGCGGGCTCCAGTTTGGGCATAGCTATGAGATTCGGATGGATACGACTCAGTTACCGCTGCTGGACATAACACTGGCAGGTACCAAACCAATAACCCCAGCCGCTTCGGGTGGACGCTTGTCGGCACGCGGTGCCCGTCTGTCAGCGCCAACCTCACAACGCTATTACTCATTATCGCCAGCCAATCGTGGCAACTTCACGGATGCCGATCTCCGGGATTCTGATGCAAGTCTGGTTGGAGGATCGGCCGTAATTGCCGTAACGACGCTCGATGCCGGCCAGAATGACTTCACCAACGATTTATCAATTTATTCCTGCCCGCAGTTAAAAAACGAAAAGGATACCATTGCTGTCTGTACCGGGGCTCCAATTGACTCCATCGCTGCGGTTGGCAACTATTTCAGTCGTGTCGATTCGGTTCGGTTTGTTCTGTTCACAACTCCTCAATCGGGGACGGCTATGTATGGCAATACAGGCACTGTGCTGGGAACCATAAAACCCGATGCCAACAATCGGGCGGTTTTGCATAGCCCAGGTATCAATACGGCCAATACAACCGCCGACATATCCCGACAATACGTTTATGCGATCATTTATCCAACGCCTGAAAATCCAGCCTGTCGGCAGGCAGGCGAAACCGTTATCGAAATCACGCCAGCACTATCCGTAACGGCAGCCGGGGGCAAGTTGACCTGCTCTGTTAAGTCGGTAACGTTAACTGCACAAGCTTTGTATACCAATGGATCGGCGGCTCCCAATGCAATCTATTCATGGATAGGCCCCAATAGCTTTACAAGTGCGGTTCAAAACCCTGTTGTATCGGAAGCCGGTACATACACAGTAACAATCAGCAGCATCGATTGCCCTAATGCCTTTACAACAGCTACTGCCGTGGTGACAACTGATATCACCAAGCCTGTTCTGGAAGCCTTTGGAGCGGCACTGCCCTGTAAAGGTTGCACTGCGACCTTGTTTGCAGATGCCCCCGGAGCTACTTTATTCTGGACAGGCCCTAATTCATTTACCAGCACCGAAGCTGAGCCCGAAGTAACACTGGCGGGTGATTATACTGTCGTGGCTACGGGTGTAAATGGCTGTAAGGTCGATCTTTCCGTTGAAGTTCAGCCGGTTACCGACGACCCCTGCCCACCGTTATCCATCACCGCTACAGGTGGTAAATTAACCTGTTCGGTCTTATCGGTAACTCTTTCGGCACAAGCTAGTTTACAGGATGGGACCGTTCCGCCGAATCTGGTTTATAAATGGACGGGGCCAGCTAGCTTTACCAGTTCCAGCCAGAATCCAGGCATATCGGTACCCGGCAATTATACCGTAATCGCTTATACACTCGATTGCCCTGATGTAATTGCATCGACTACGGTGGTTGTAACGGCCGATACTGCCAAGCCCGTTCTGGAAGCATATGGAGCCGCTATACCCTGCAAAGGTTGTAGTGCGACTCTGTATGCCAATGCCCCGGGAGCTACGTTACTATGGAGTGGTCCAAATGGATTTACCAGCACCGAAGCTGAACCTGAAGTAACAGTAGCTGGCGATTATACTGTTGTAGCTACGGGAGCCAATGGCTGTAAGATTGATCTCACGGTTGAAGTATCACCACCGGATGGCGATGATCCCTGTACGGGCCGGGAACCAAAATGTTTGCCCATACTGGTTCGTCGGATCAAATAATTGATTGCACGACTCAATACATGAAATGGGGGTCTGTACATAGTATGTACAGACCCCCATTTCGTTTATCAATTATCGCTTGTACATCTATGGATATAATGTGCACTGTGCTTAGTTAGGAGTAGGATACATTAAGTTCACAGTTTGAATATCGGTTTGCGACAGGCCATTCCGCTGGCTGGTGAATGTTGACCCGTCTTTTTTAGTGATCGTAGGCAGTCCATTTTTGGAGAAATCGTATGAGCCATACATCATAACCGACCCGAAATCAAGGCCGCCTTCTGAATCGAAACCATCCGTACCCCGTTGCACATAGGTCTGAAAATCGGTTTCATAGCCTGTAATAATATTGCTCGTATTGATGTTCACGTAGGTATCACGATCAGCGCGGCTGTGTTCGTGCCAAAGGCCAATGGTATGGCCTATCTCATGAATAGTGTTGCCGGTGGTGCAGGCACTGGCCAGATTTACGTATTGCACACTACCCACATACCCAACATTCGCCGAGCACCCTGAGCCCGTCTGAAATAGCACATACCCTCGCTGCGTAGTTCGTTCAACAAATCGAATGGGCGTATTGGCTTCCCAATGGGCAATAGCATCCAGCACGCGCGACGGGTTGGGAAGGGAAGGACTGATGGAATAATAAACGATTTTATTAGGCCACCGCGAAGAGGCTTTCGTACGCCCCGTGCCCTCCACCTGTAAATCATCAGCCTGACGTAAATCATGCTCCGACAAAAGAATGTCGCTCTCAAAAACTGCCTGATCGCCGAACAACTGGTAAATCACGGTTTGCCCGTTGAGTTTGGCGCTCTGAATAGATCCCCGCTGATTTGGGAACGCTTCCTCGGGCCGGGTGCTGACAGACGTTGGCTTTACACTCTGTAAATCACGTTCAGAGACTTCTGGAGAGCAACCAATTGATAGTGTGATTAATGTGAAAAAAAGTGAATAGGATAGTTTGTTTTTCATAATTGTGCAGTATTAAGTTGTCGTGACCAAATAACAATAACGGCACAATAGATGTTATTATATATATTAAACGGTTAATATAACACCAGTTTCATTACTTATAAGTAACCACTAAAAAGTAGTATCTATATATGATTATCTTGTTTTTTTACGTATAAAATATACTCACAGCTATCATTTAATTTGTTTCTAATTGGTTAATCAGGGGACAGACCTAAGCGGCAGGAATTTTTGGGAAGTACTCTTCGTTGCTTTTTTAACTGTCACTACTTACGGTGGGGTGTAGGTCATTGGATTGATTAACCCAGATTTTCTTTAGCAAATCATGCAATTGTTCGACGTCATTATTGTTGGCGGTGGTCCTTGTGGGCTAGCGGCTGGTATCGAAGCAACCAAAGCGGGGTTGAGCCATTTAATTCTGGAGAAGGGAAGTCTTACGGAGTCGATTCGGCAGTATCCACGTCGGATGCGCTTTTTCTCGACAGCCGAAAATATTGAAATTGGTGGTCTCCCCTTTCCTATTTCGGATGTAAAAGCGAGCCGTAATGAGGCATTACAGTACTATCGGAAAGCGGCTGCCTATTATAAACTGAATTTTAACGTATTCCAGGAGGTTTGGGATGTTCAGAAACAGGACGACCTGTTTACCGTTACAACAACGACTGGCCAACAATATCAGGCTCGTAAAGTGATCATGGCAACGGGCTATTTCACCCGTCCGCGCTGGCTCAACATTCCCGGCGAAAATCTGCCACATGTATCGCATTATTACGACGAGCCCTTCAAATATTCGTTCACAAAAGTGGTCATCATCGGGGCCTCAAACTCGGCCGTTGAAGCAGCACTGGAGCTCTACCGGCATGACGTTGATGTAACGGTAGTGCATCGTGGCGAAGATTTTCGCAGCACAGTAAAATACTGGCTGGTTCCCGATGTAAAAAATCGGGTTAAAGAAGGAAAGATCAAGACGGTATTTAGCTGCTGTGTCACTCAAATCGATGAACATTCGGTAACTGTCAACGATCTGAAAACCGGTGAGGAGATTCGTTTACCGGCTGATTTCGTATTTATCCTGACGGGATACATCCCCGATGCTGATTTGCTGACTCGCTGCGGTATCGAGCTTAACCCCGAAACGCAGGTGCCCGTCTACAATAGGGATACGTTTGAAACCAATATTTCCGGCCTGTATGTATGTGGTACGGTGCTGGCTGGTATCTACACCGAAAAGGTATTCATCGAGAATGGGCGAGAACATGCCCAGGCTATTATTGACCACATCATGGGTAGGGAAGTCCATAAGGTGGCAGAGCTTATTCAGCGTATTTAACGACATTGAGTGATTGAGCGAGTTCGTGATTTGGCGGCTATAGCACTCAATCACGAACTCACTCAATGTGTTTAGTGAAGAGGCTTTACGGATACTTCTTTGAAATAAACGATGTCGTGCTCACCGTGATTCTGTAGGCCTATGTACCCCGAATTGGGCCGGATGCCCCGATAAGGCTCAAAGTCAAATTTACGGGGTGGCACTGGCCCGCCTTCCTGATAATCGGTTACTTTTACCCCATTGACATAAACGATTGTGCGGGGTCCATCCAACGTGATATCCATTGTATTCCACTGCGGACCGGGTTTACCGGGCTTGGCAAGGGGTTTGGTCAGCGAATAAAGAGTGCCTGTTACGTGGTATTCATCTTCGTCGGAGGTTTCGGGATGGTTGTCTATCTGCACTTCGTAGCCATAATGCACGGGCATCCATTCTTCGCGTGGCTCAACGGGAATTCGAATGAAAACGCCAGCATTACTATTCTCTTTCTGCATTTTATAGACCACACGTAAAGTGCAATTGCCGAATTTTTCTTTCGTGTAATATAGCAATCCCATACCGCCTTTTCCATGAATTAATCCCTTTTCGACCAGCATACTTCCTTTCCCAACGTGTTTCCAGCCTGTCAGATCTTTGCCGTTAAATAAAGGTCGCCAGCCTGCATTAGCTGTAGACTGAGTTGGTTGTGGGAGTCTGGAAAGAGAGGCATCTGTAGAAACGAAGGCCCCGCTTAGCAGAAGGAGGGCAATCAGAATTCCGTAAGGCATAGTCGTGGGTTTAATTACTTGGTCTATTTGATTGAGTAATAAGTTAAGGACAATGACGAATTTACTGTATAGACCCCTTATTAGTATTTTTAGGCTCATGGACACTTACTAAGGCTGGGTGCAGATAGACAGGATTTTACATTCGTTTGGGTATGTATACAGATTTACCACAACAGGACCGACGTTCGTTTTTCAAAATGGCTTTGGCAGGTACAGTCTGTGTGGCGGCTCCTGAGGGGTATGCTGGAACAGGATCGCTACCGCATTTACCGAGTCGGGTTCGGCTTAGCTGTAATCTCTATTCCTTCAATGAACCGTTGATGAGCAGGCAGATGACACTTGACGACGTGCTAGTCTACTGTGCAGAGCTGGGCTTTGATGCCGTTGACCCAACCGCTTATTACTTTCCAGGCTACCCGACTCCTCCCAATGATGCCTATTTGTATCAAATCAAGCAAAAAGCCTTTCGATTGGGGCTCGACATCAGCGGAACGGGTGTACGAAATGATTTTACCTTACCCGACGCTACCCGCCGAAAAGCCGAAGTGGATCTGGTGACGAAATGGACCGATGTGGCCGCGCGTCTGGGGGCTCCTGTTGTGCGGATTTTTGCAGGGCTAGGAAAAGAACTACCTGCCAACTACAACCGCGAAGAGGTAACCGGATGGGTGGTCGATTCGATTCGTGCGTGTACCGATTATGCAGCCAGCCGGGGGGTAATGATCGTATTACAAAACCATGCTGATTTTATCCAGACGGCCGATCATATACTGGACATCGTTCGTAAGGTTAACTCAAATTGGCTGGCGGTTAACCTGGACATTGGAAGCTTTAAAACTGGCGATCCTTACGCACAAATTGCTCGTGTGGCTCCTTATGCGGCAACGTGGCAACTCAAAGAAAACCTGTTTGTCGATGGCAGGGAAATACCTACCGATCTGGCACGTATTGTACGTATCGTGCGGGAGTCGGGTTATCGGGGTTATTTACCCATTGAGACACTTGGGAAAGGCGACCCTAAAGTAAAAGTGGCCGCTTTTTACGATAGGGTTAAAAAAGCATTAATGACGAACGGGTGAATAAATCTGCCTGTTACTTTTTGGCGTACGGTAAGATTATTATTGATCTTTAAGCAAAATTAACTAAACTAGTTGCCTTTTATTTCGTTAGAAGTAATAATGTCCCTAAAGACTTATATAGAAATCATTTAGTCCCTCATGACAACACAGAATCAACCGTTTGATGTTTTAGTAGTGGACGATGATCCATCTATTTACGACCTATTGCATATGGTAGGGCAGCGAGAGTTTTCTGAAGCTACCTTTAGAAGTGCTGCTACCCCTCAGGATGTGATCAATACAACCGATGAACAATTGCCTCATCTGGTCTTATTAGATATCGATTTTCATCAGGAAAAGGATGGGATTGATTGGCTACCTATGTTGCAAGCTCGCTTTCAGAAAAAAGTCCCTGTCGTTATTTTCTCGCAGTCTGATAGCCAGCAACATATCCAGCAAGCTTATCAGGCTGGTGCGGTCGCCTACACGCAGAAGCCCGATGAGCTGAGAGGGTGGAAAGACTATGTAGTAGCTATGAAGAAATTCTGGTACGAAACGGCCACCATTCCTCAATAAATAGACATTTCTACCCAGTAAAGCTTAAGATAGTTTGGGTAAAGACCAGGGCGCTCGATAATGGGCTTTGGTGAGTGCCTGGGCCGACGTATCACTTACGATACTGGCCTGCGTATCGTCCCAGATGAGCTTATGGCCAGTTCGATAGGCAATGTTGCCCAGATGCGAATGCAGGGCTACATTGCGGCCAGCTTCTGCCGGGCAATTCGGTTGCTGTCTCGATCGAATGCATTCCAGAAAATTTCGGGTGTGGGTGTCCAGATCACTGCCATTGCCATACTGAATCGGTTGGGCAGGGGCCAGATATCGTCCCTGTTCTACTTCAGGTAGTACTTCCCATTTTCCCCGGTCAATCACCACGGTGCCCAGGTTACCAATAAACGCTACGCCATGATCGCGATCGTAGGGGCCACGCATCGTTCCCAGCGACTGTTCCCACAGGATTGAAAACTGACCATAATCATACACAACCTGCATGGTGTCGGGCGTATCGCCATCGTGATCGGGAAAACCAAATTTGCCTCCCGTAGCGACGACCGATTTGGGTGCGGTCACGTTCATGCCCCAAAGGGCAATGTCGATCATGTGAGCTCCCCAGTCGGTCATTAATCCTCCAGCATAATCCCAGTAATAGCGAAAGGTGCCGTGAAACCGATTTCGGTTGAATGGACGACCTGGCGCCGGACCCAGCCACATATCATAATCGACACCGGCAGGTACAGGCTCGTCTGGGCGGGGTGGAAATTCTTTGCCATAACTCATGAACGCCCAGGTTTTCACCGATCGAACCCGACCGATTTTTCCTGACTGAACGTAGTCCAGTGCCGCTTTCCAATGGGCGCCACTCCGCTGCCATTGCCCTACCTGAACAATCCGATTATAGCGCCTGGCGGCTGCTACAATCAGGTTACACTCGTCAATGGTCGTGGCCAGTGGCTTTTCAACGTATACATCTTTCCCGGCCTGGCAGGCATATACGGCTGGCAGACAATGCCAATGATCGGGCGTACCTACGATGACCGCATCAACTGTTTTATCGTCGATCAATTTTCGGAAATCGTTGTATAGCGTAACTTTTTTACCCGTTTGTTTCTCTAGCTCATCCGACCGCTTTTTCAGTACGTTGCTGTCTACGTCGCAAAGGGCAACGCAAACAGCACCGGGATTTTTGAGCATCGACGTCAGATCTGCCCATCCCATGCTGTTAACACCAATCAACCCGATACGGATCGTATCGGATGGAGCTGCTGAACGGCTTATTTCGGGTAGCGTGGCCGACAGACCTAGCCCTGCCGCCAGCTGCGTTGACTGGTGAAGAAAATCGCGTCTTGATGAAGGCATTTTGTTAAAGTAGAAAAGGCTAAGGGCCACCTAAAAAAGGCAACAACAAATCGAAACTACTACCGCTATGAACTGCGATTATTCAGTGGCTGTGTATCGACAACTGTCTGACCTATTACGACGCAAAACGGGCAATATCCTGAACCGAATATTGCCCAATAATGAACAGTGAAAATGAAGTAGCTTATTGGAACAACCGATCGACTAATTGCTCCCGACTTAACCCAAAATGATCGGCTACATCTGACAAGATTTTATTTAATGTACCAAGCCTGACCGGATTATGTTTGGGAACAGTTAGATGGTGGGTACCATTGCGTACAGTGGTTAGCCGGAGATGACTCCCTGCTTGCCGGGTCTGTTCGTAGCCGAAATGCTTTTCTAATAATTTGATAAGTGATTCACCTTTGAGATCGCGAGGTGTTTTCATGAAGATATCAGCTCAATAGCTGAAATAGGCAGCACAATCAGCCCCTTTGACGTGCAAGTATGACGTAAATGTACATATAATTCACACCAAACTCAGGACTTCATCTTTCACGAAATGCAAATGGGCGATTTGTGGAGCTTGTCCTTCATCAAAATGGCAAATAGTTGCTTCCCGAATATTTGCTTTCAGTTCGTCCAATGTGTCGGCCTCCGTAACAATGGATTGGCCAATTGCCGACGCAATATAGCCTCCCTCGTCTGCTTCCTCAATTAGAAAAAAGATTTCTTTCATGTAATCAGAGAGCCGGGCCATCGAAACGGCTCTCTGACAAATATAACGAATAATTCTAAACCGGGTACTGCCACTCGCCACGATAAGCACGGCTGAGTAATTTGTTGGCTTCGGGGTCGTTCGGGATCTGACTGCCATCCCATTCAACGCTTCGGCCAAGTTTTAACGATAGCATTCCCAGCAGGGCCATGTTCGTAGAGCGATGACCAATCTCGATGTCGCAAACAGGAAGTTTGTTGGATTTGATGCTTTGCAGGAAGTTGGCCCAGAGTAAGGCAATGTTCTGGTCATCGGGTTTATCCAGTTGAGCGTCCTGATGGATGATCGGCTTTTTAGAATCAGCCGGATAGAATGTCCAGCCATCGAGCCAGCCCATATGGAAAGTCCCTTCGGTCCCGTAGAAATAGACGCCCACGGCCTGTTGAGGATGAGTTTTCTCTGCGTTATTACCTGCAAAGGTCCGGTGTTCCCAAACAGCCGTGAAATTTTCGAATTCGAACGTAGCCACCTGATGGTCAGGTGCATCGCTATTGTCCTGTTTGATCGCTCGTCCGCCGGTTGAGTATACCTTGCGCGGATGTTTTTCTTCGGTTATCCACAAAATCTGGTCCATCCAGTGGATACCCCAGTCGCCAAGGGTTCCATTCGCATAATTCAAAAAATTACGCCAGCTTCTGGGATGCATGGCTTTATTGTAGGCATGAAGTGGGGCAGGGCCGCACCACATATTCCAGTCAATTTCTGGCGGAGTTTCGCTATCGGGCGTAGGTTGTCCGGCGCCCCCTGCATAATGGACGAAAGCCCGCGCCATGCCGATTTTGCCCGCTTTGCCTGATCTTAAGAATTCCATACCCGAGACATTATGGGGCGATACCCGGCGGTGCATCCCTACCTGACAGATTCGACCCGTTTGTCGGGCTGCTTTTACCATCGCCTTGCCTTCGTTGATGGTATGGCTAATGGGCTTTTCGACGTACACATGGGCTCCTGCCTGCATGGCGGCAATAGCAGCCAATGGATGCCAGTGGTCGGGCGTGGCTACAATCACAATCTGGGGCTTTTCAGCGGCCAGCATTTCCCGGTAATCACGGTACAGCTTTGGCTTATCGGTGGTGAGCTTGTTCAGTTCTTCGCTTGTTTTCTGAAGCTGGCGGCTATCCACGTCACACAGAGCTACTATTTTCGATTCGCCCGCCTGTACGGCACAACGCAGAATATTATTCCCCCACCATCCGGCACCGATCAGGGCAGTACGGTATTTCTGGGCAGGCTGACGGGTAATAAACGCCCGCACTTGGGTAGGGTCGGTAATGAGGGTAGCACCGGCAAGAGCAGACGTTTTCAGGAAATCGGAGCGGTTCATCGGAAGCAAGGTTTCAGTTAGGTCAGAATCAGCCCGGTAGGCAGGCCTTCTATTTATTAAAGCTGAACCTTCTGTTTTTTTACCGTCAATTTTATAACCCTGATAGTACTGGTCGGCCTCCCAGCGCTTCCAAAAGAAGAAAAGTAATGGCTACGGTATATAAAACGGTAAACAGGAAAACCTGAGCTGGCCGTCGGGCAATGTAGTAGCCAAACAAGGGAATCAATTGAAGCGCATGCATACCGAAAAAATGAGCAATGCGTAAATCACCAAATTGGGTAGACCAGTTGGTGATAGGCCATCCTGCCCCCCCATCGGTGCCTCCTACCGTGTGGCTGAGCCGGGTAGCCATGATAAACCCCTCAAATGCAAACACAACAAACAGTAAAATACCTAACCGAATGGCCCACAGATAGCTTGTTGCCAGCGGATTGGTGTGAATACGAAAAAAGAGATAACCAATATAAGCCGTCCAGCCGGTAAGCACCGTAATTGCTATCCCCATTATACTGAATAGCATGCCATCAACAGGTGAGCTGACGTTGAAATGCGACAGCTTTCCCAGGGTTGCCTGTGCCGTTATAATAATGAGTTCGATAGTCATCGCCACAACCACTACCCAGCTATAAATCGCCACATTACGAGTCGGAGGCAGGTAGCCTGTATACCAGGCCATTGTCCAGCAGAACACCGTAATCGACACAAAGAACTTCATGGGCTTAATAAATGCATTGATTCCCAGCACCTGCACATGGGTAGTCAGCGCGAGAATAGCACAAACGAATGTACCAATCAGGCATAGCCAGCCGAAGGAATAGAGCAGGCTATTTCGCTTCTTAAGAATTTCCAGAAAATAGCTCATGTGCAGATCGGTTCAATTGTGCGTATGGCCCCTCATAAACTGAACGATACAAACGCTGACAAGTTTTTGTCTACTCCTTAAAATGCGATTAGATTGATAGCTGACGCGTCCGAATCAACCGAATAATCCAGTATATGAGCAACCCGACCGGCCCGAGCATAAAACAGAAAAACAGCGGAATTACGATGAGCCAATGTGGAATGCTTTTCTCCTGTGCATCCCGCACGATAACACTGCCAACGACCAGATCGAAGGCGAGGTAATGCACCCAGGCAGCCAGTATAACTCCACTGCTTCCGGTGGCAAATAGCCGTTTGATACCCGCCAGTGATCCGAAAGCGCCAAAATCAATAGTGCCGTCGCTAAACAGGTAAACGAGATAAATAACAGCAATACACACCGGAATCAGGTAGCTGTTCATCAGCCAGCGCGTTACGCTCCAGCGTGGGGCAAAGGCCATCAGCAACCACTGAGGCAGCACAAGCGTACTCGCGATCTGAAAAGCGGTTTCGGGCGACATGAGTAGTTAACCGGTTACAGTTTGCAGTGGCTGAAGAACCCTATATCGGCTATATCAGCCACTGCAAACCGAAAATTTATTGAGTAACTTTTGCCTGGCCCAGTACTCGCAGGAGATTGCCGCCCCAAATTTTAGCGATGTCGGCTTCTGAGTAGTTACGGCGAACCAGTTCGGCAGTCAGGTTCTCGATCTGACTCACATCTTCCAGGCCATTGACACCCCCACCCCCATCGAAATCGGAACCAATACCAACGTGGTCGATGCCGACCAGTTTAACAATATGATCGATGTGATCGGCGATGTCGGACAGGCTGGCCCGCTCTGATGCATATACTTTAGAGACCGAATCACTCATAGCCTGAATACGGGCTTCCATTTCTGGTGTTGATACTTTACCAACCCGCGACATTCGTATTTTGGTTTTAGCCGCCCGGTGTTCATCCGACGGTTTTTTCAGGTAATCGCTCACAAAATTGACCTGTACTACACCACCTTTGGCTGCCAGCGCCTTAATCATGTCATCGGTCATGTTACGCGGGAAATCGCAAATGGCCCGACAGTTCGAGTGAGAAGCAATCATGGGCGCTTTCGACAGAGCCAGCGCATCGTAGAAGGTACTATCGGCCACGTGCGACACGTCGATCAGAATACCCAGCCGGTTCATTTCAGCTACGACTTTTTTACCAAACTCGCTCAATCCACCATACATCGGCCCGTCAGGGTCAGTCGATGAATCGCCGATCAGGTTGTTGGCAAAGTGCGTAAGGGTAATGTAGCGAGCGCCCAGGTCATAATACTTCTGGAGCATCGACAGGTCATCACCGACGGGATAGCCATTTTCCATACCGATAAATACCGCTCGTTTGCCCGCTTTCTGAATCCGGTAGGCATCAGCCGGAGAGGTGGCTAATTCGGCCAGATTTGGGTATTTTTTCAGAGCCTGATGAATCAGATCGAACTGGTTCAGCGCATCACGTTTTGCATCGGCATGGCCTTCGGGTGTGCGCGGCCCCTGCGAGGTATATACAGCAAAGAACATGGCATCCATTCCGCCCTGTTTCATCCGCGGAAAATCGATCTGCGATTGATCCCGTTTGGTATCGTGCGTCTGGCCAACATCGAAGCCATCTTTTTTCATCATGATCGGCGCATCGGCATGCGTATCGAGCGTCAGCACGCGCTGATGAATCTTATGAACTTTTTTCGCCACGGGATCATCGCCACCGGAAGGATGAGGGGTCATGAAATTCAGGGCAAGCAGTGCAGGCAAAGCTATTGGAAGCATAATCAGTCAAGTTGTATAGAGAAGAAGAGGATTGTTTCGAAACTACACATTGCCCTTGGAAATGACAAACTTTCGACGGAAACCTACTGTTATGGCACTACCTTTGTACGAAGACTAATTTTGAATGATAGAGTGATTGAATGACTGAATAAATAGCGTATACACTTATTCGATCATTCAATCACTCTATCATTCAATCATTAAAAGATGGCTGTTGTTCCTTATAAAGATAAAGATACGTCGAAGCGCGAACAGGTTGCTGAGATGTTTGATAGTATTTCGCCGAAGTATGATTTACTGAATCACGTACTGAGCGGGGGTATTGATATCCTCTGGCGTAAACGGGCGATTCGCGAATTAAAGCCGTACGCTCCAAAAACGATTCTGGACATTGCTACCGGTACCGGCGATTTTGCCCTCGAAGCCCTGGCGTTGAAGCCAAAAAAAATTATCGGCGTCGATATTTCGGAAGGCATGCTATCGATCGGGCGCGAAAAAATGAAGAAACGCGGTGTCGATTCTGTTATTGACCTGCGTACGGGCGATTCGGAACGTTTACCCTTTGCAGACAATGAATTCGATGCCGTCATCGTTTCGTTTGGTGTACGCAATTTCGAGAATCTGCTCAAAGGCTTAACCGACATGCACCGTGTAACACGTCCGGGTGGGGTTTGTGTAGTACTGGAATTTTCGAATCCACGTCAGTTTCCGTTTAAACAACTTTATTCGTTTTACTCCCGAACTATTCTGCCGCTCATTGGGCGCGTAGTAAGCAAAGACGCATCGGCCTATACCTACCTGCCCGAATCGGTGCAGGCTTTTCCCGACGGTCCTGACTTTCTGCGAATTTATGAAGCAGCCGGATTTACAACTACCAAATGGATACCGCTTACTTTTGGCGTTGCCTCAATTTACATAGGTCACAAGCAGGCTTAGCCGCTATGAATTGGATAAGCCGAACAGGACCAGGTTTAAGCCTGGCTATTGTTCTAAGCATTTTGCTGACAGCGCAGAGCCAGGCACAGACATCGTACAAATACGTTCGAAAACACCTCGAACGCTACGACGAAAAGGAGATTCATTACGGGTTTTTCTTTGCAGCTCCGGTCACACGATTCAGCGTAACCTACAGCCCTGAGTTTATGACGGCCGACTCAGCCTACCGAATTCACTCGCCCAATAAACCCGCTTTTCGAGTTGGTGGGATCATCAATCTCTTTCTCGACGATCGATTTGACCTCCGCTTTACGCCGTCGGTATCCCTGTTTAGCCGGGAAGTACATTACGACTATCCGGGTGGTACTTCCAAAACCGAAACCCGCGAGTCGACCTGGGTCGATTTTCCCCTATTACTCAAATACAAATCCGAACGGCGCAACAATACACGTATGTATCTGCTGGCTGGTGGAACGTTTAGCATCGAAAGTAATGTGCGACGCAAAGAGCTTCAGGGCGCTAGTCGGCTGAGTACCGGAACGATGGATTTTGCGATTGAATACGGTATTGGTCTGGAACAATTCTTTGAATACTTCAAGCTGGCCCCTGAACTACGCTTTTCGCATGGTCTTGTCAATCTCTTTAATCCAACCAATAATGCGGCTGGTGTTGGTATCAGTAAGTTGACCACACATTCGGTTACCTTATTTCTAAATTTCGAATAGACTATTTACGCTAAATAAAAGCGGATCATCGACGTGCGTTGTGATCCGCTTTTTTGTTATCGAATCAGCAAAGAGCTTAATCTATATTTCGCTAAAACAAAGATTGCCTATAAATTATTTTACAATTTCTGTTATATGTAGAATATTGTTTAATAACTATCCATCAATACACTTAATTTAGCAGATGTGGTATTGTATTGTCTTTTACTCCTCTCCTAAGGCTTACTCACGCATCATGACTAAACTACGCATATACTACCAAACCTGTTTTTTACTCCTTATCTGGGCACTGAATCCGGCCGACATCACATCGGTAAAGGCGGAAATAGTTGCCGATTCGATCCGGGTTACGGTTAGAGAAGGGACTAATATGGCCGCCGATCTGTCGCCCGATAAGAAAACAATCGTTATTGATTTACAGGGCACACTCTGGTTATTACCGGCAGTGGGGGGCACCGCCAAACCCATTACCGATGCCTTGGGCGATTGTCGGCAACCGAGTTGGTCACCTGATGGCACCCAGATTGCGTTTCATGCCTTTTGGGATGGCCGCTATCATATCTGGACAGTATCAAAGACCGGCGGAAAACCTCGTCAACTAACCAGCGGATTATCCGACGACCGCGAGCCGCACTGGTCGCCCGACGGCAAAGCAATTGTTTTTTCGTCGGATCGGAGCGGTAATTACGACATCTGGCAGCTAACCCTGGCCGATGGGAAACTCACCCAGCTTACGACCAATACGGCCAACGACTTCAACCCAGCTTTTGCTCCCGATGGAAAACAGATTGCCTTTATCTCCGACCGGACCGATGCGCCCGGCGTGTACACACTAACGCCCGGACGCACAGAAAAACTAATTTCAGCCTCCAACGACAAGCTGGCAAGCCCCTCCTGGCAACCCGATGGAGCAATGCTTTACTATAACCTGCTCAACAAATCACAGAGTGGCTTAGCAGCAGTCAGTTCACAGTCGGGTTCAGCAACGATCCTGACCGAAACGGCTGAAGATGTATTTCCCTTTCGATTAGCCTGGTTTTCGACCGAGGAATATCTATACACGGCTGATGGCCTCCTAAAACGGTGTAAAATCGGGAATAAAACGGCACAGACTATTCCATTTCAAGCTATTATCTCCCTACCTCGCAACACCTACAAACGAAAAACGTACGACTTCGATACAAAAGACCCGCAGCCGGTACTGGGTATCAAAGGGCCCGCGATTTCACCCGATGGGAAACAGATTGCCTTTGCCGCCCTGGGCGACATCTGGCTACTCACCAAAGGCAATAAAAAGCCTAAACCATTGACCAGTGGCTCGTCTATGGAAGTAGACCCTGCCTGGTCGCCCGATGGGACCAAACTAACGTATGCATCGGATCGAAACGGAACAATGGATATATGGATTCACGATCTGAAAACGGGGCAGGAAAAATGCCTCGTCGATATGGCCGAAGATCTTCACTTTCCAACCTGGTCGCCCGATGGCAGCAAAATCGCTTTCTACCAAAGTGACCCACGTAACGCCTGGGGGCGCAGTACACTGTATACGGCCGACGTTACCTACACGGCTGATGTTAATACGCCCAAAACGCAGAAAGTTCACGAGTCGGTGTTTGTACCTAGTCAGGCAAGTTGGTCGCCCGATGGGAAAACGATTGCGGTCTCGGCCCTGCATCCCTATTCGTCGCGGTATCGGGAAGGCGTCAGCGAAGTGCTGCTGATTTCATTCGATGGTAAAAATGATCGGTATGTATCGCCCGCACCCGGCCATAGCTTGGGGACGCGCAGCAAAAACGGCCCCGTTTGGTCGCCCGACGGCACACAGATGGCCTATATTCTGGATGGCTTACTCTGGGTGACGGCGGTTTCGCCCGATGGTGCGCCGGTTGGCCAACCGCGTCAATTAACAACGGAGCAGGCCGAGGCTCCAACCTGGACAGGCGATTCGAAACATCTGTTATTTCTGGCTACTGAGGTGTTGAAAGAAGTGTCGCTGGCTGACGGCCATATCGAAGCTATTCCAATGGAATTGACCTGGAAGCTGAATCAACCTACTGGTCAGACAGTCGTTCACGCCGGGCGTCTGTTTGATGGTCGTTCCAATACGTATCGACAGAACGTAGACATCCTGATCGACGGGCATCGGATTAAAGCCATTCTTCCACATCAGGTGGGTCGTCCAGGAAAATTGATTGATGCCTCTGACAAAACAGTCATTCCCGGTTTATTCGAGATGCACACCCACCAGCACGCCATGACGGGCGAGCGTTTGGGGCGTTTATGGCTATCATATGGCATTACTTCGATTCGCGAACCCGGTGCCGACCCATATGACGCCCTCGAACGGAAAGAATCATGGGCCAGCGGGGCACGTATGGGACCAAGGCAATTTTTTACAGGTGGCCTGACCGATGGAACCCGGATTTATTACGGAGCCGCCACAAGCATCAATTCCGACGAGCAGCTTGACCGAGAACTAAATCGTGCCGTTCGACTCGGCTATGACTTAATCAAAACCTATGTTCGCATGCCCGATGCCATGCAGCAACGTATCACGACCTTCGCTCATGCACATGGACTGCCCGTATCGTCACATGAAATTTTCCCAGCGATGCGCTACGATGTCGACGCAGTTGAACACATTGGTGGAACCAGCCGACGTGGGTATTCGCCAAAGATTACGGCCATGAACCGGAGCTACCAAGATGTTATTGAGCTGTTGGCAAAATCAGGGATGAACATTACCCCTACCGCTTCGTTGCAGGGTGGTTTCTTCGTGATGAGTTCAAAAAATCCAGCGCTTAATGAGAACCTACAATACAAAACGTTCTTTAGCGAAGACTTTCGAAATTCGCTTCAGGCCGGAGCTGCCCAGATCACGAAAATCAATCCGGGTTATTTAACTAACTTCGGCAGCTTACAACAAGGTGTCAAGAAATTGATTGCAGCAGGCGCTCATGTCACGACAGGTACTGATAGCCCCTTCGTTCCGTATGGCTTAAGCCTCCATACTGAGTTGCAATCCTTCGTTGATGCCGGACTCACCCCCTACGAAGCTTTACGATCTGCAACGCTCTGGGCGGCAGAAACGGTTGGGGTCAGTAAAGACCTGGGGTCAATAGAGCCTGGTAAGTTGGCCGATCTGGTCATTGTAAAGGGCGATCCACTCCAGACGGTTCAGGATGCCCTCAATGTGGAGCAGGTAATTAAAAATGGCGAAATTTTTCCGATAAACCACCTGTTAAAACCCCATTGATTGTCAGTTTATTGGCCCTGACCTGAGAAAAAACCGTACTATTTTTCAAATATTTCTCAGTATTTACTTGCAAAACGGCGAAATAGCCTGTTATATTTGCACTCCCAAACAACGGGAACTAAAGGGAGTTTAGCTCAGCTGGTTCAGAGCATCTGCCTTACAAGCAGAGGGTCGGCGGTTCGAACCCGTCAACTCCCACAAAAAAAGAAAAAACCTTCAAAACGATAAGTTTTGAAGGTTTTTTTACTTTACAGACTTACTTACATTAGCATATTGAGGATCAAGGCCAATACTTGTGGAGGGCGTTGTATTTTTCTAGGTTTGTGGCTTCACCCAAGTCTAGCTCATTTTGGAAAGTTTCTTGCCTTTAGTTGAATACCTCTTACCCGAGTTTATCTTAACCTACTACCAAT
>Ga0209933_1000810_pt1 | contig 44432 bp, 54 predicted proteins | sample ThiBiot_300_biof_FD_183944 | JGI IMG/M metagenome (GOLD analysis project Ga0209933, IMG submission 183944) | Wastewater bioreactor microbial communities from Cape Town, South Africa - Thiocy_cont_300_biof (SPAdes) | ecosystem: Engineered > Bioremediation > Thiocyanate > Unclassified | place...
AAAAGTAGAGGAAATGTCATGTTGCGCGCCACCCGCCATTATGTGGCCAGGCCGTGCTCAGAAGTGCTTGAAATATGCCCCTATCGGTACGACCGGGCACATAAGAAAACAGGGCACATAAGGTCCATTATGTGGCGCGGAACATAATGGGCGAAGACCACCGCAGCGGCATTCAATTCCAGCACACGCTGTACGACGACACGCGGATAGACCGAAGTCGAGTTGATCGTGCCCCTGAACAACGGCTCGTAGGCCAGCACCTGATGCATGCTGTCAAGGAATACAGCGACGAATATTTCGTTGGGCTCGGCCACCAGCTTCACGTGCAGGTAGTCGCGCACGGCCGTGGGGTCGAGGAGTTTCGGACCCGCTTTGAAAACCCGCTTCTCCAGCAGTGCAATGGCTTGCTGGATGATCCAGTCCTCGTGCTGGGCAGCGATGGCGGAAAGCGACTCCAGGCAGGAGTCATTGACGACGAAAGACATGGCGAACCTCCAAATGGTGAGATCGGAGGGCGCGCGCCCGGGGAGGGCAAGCCCTCCTGGGGAACGAACAAGGTGCATCCATCACCGCGGGAGCGGTGATCGTTCGCGGCCAGGATGCGAGGCGAACGGGTTGCGGTCAGCGCAGCGGACTGCGCCGTAGCCTTGAAGACCGGGGCTACCTGGGCATGTCGCCGACGACGTCGGCAGGCGTTTCCGATGTAGGTGTGGCGGCGGGATCGCGGGCCGCGAGCATGTCCATGGCCGACAGCAAGGCATCGCCCTCGATCGGACCCTGCAGCAGGATAGCCTTGCCGGTTTCGCGATCGTGTAGCCGCAGCGACGGCGTGGCGGTCACGCCGCTGTTCGTGGCTTCCGCAGTTTGGGCGCGAATCGCCGCGTCGGGCCGCTCGCTCGCGATGCACTGCTCGATGGGTGGCGTAAGGTCGGGGTAGCGCAGGTCCTCGGGCAAGCCCTGACCGTCGCTGCGCGTGTGGGCATATACCCACTCGACGGCCTGCCAGAAGGCGGCATGACCGCTGGCTTGGCCCGCGCATTCCGCCAGGCGCGCTTCCGCGGACGCGGCCGGCTCATGCGCTGCCAACGGGAGGTGATGCCATTGCAAGGCCACGTCCGCATTGCCGGCCACCCAACGCTTGAGCACTGGGAAATAGGACCGGCAGAACGGGCATTCGAGGTCCGCGTAGAGCGTCAGCGTGAAGCGTCCTTCCGGATTGCCCATCTGCCACGGAGGCCCAGCCACCTGCGTCTCGCTGACTGGCGCTGAAGTCTGAGGCGTGGACTGCCCGGGCCAACGGGACACGAGCCAGATCAGCAGCAGTGCAACCAGCGCTGCGGCCACTGTCCAAGGCCAGCTGGGCCGCCAGTGCCGACGGCGGAACGCCTGCACCTGCATCGGAATGGAAGGACGTTTCTGTTCCATGGCGTTCTCCGGTGTACGGCAGATTCAGGGCAGGTCCAGGGTCGGCGACTCGATGCCACGTGCCCGGTCGATCTTCTCAGCCACCTTGAAGGCGGCATCCAGCTCGCTGACGCCGTGCTGCTGCATGAGTTGGTAGCGTTCTGCCTTCTCCTCGGGCTCGGTTTGCGCGAGCGCGAGGTAGAGACTTGGCGGCACGGCGCGGAACAGCACTTCCATGCTCTTGGAGAGGATGACGCCCTCGGTGAACTTGCCCGCTTCCTTGCGTGCGGAGAGCATCAGCGCCTTCTGCGCCGGCGAGAGTTCGCGGAAGCGCGCGATCTTCTCCACCTCGTCCGGCGGCATCGACAGGCACACCCACCACTCGATCATGTTGAGCATCGGCTCCGCTGCACGTGGCAGGTCGTCGATGTTCTGCGTCGCCAGCCAGAACCAGGCGCCCAACTTGCGCCACATTTTTGTAATTTTCACGACATAGGGCGCGAGCAGCGGGTTCTTGGTGATGATGTGACCTTCGTCGGTCACGTTGACGATCGGCCGTCCCAGGTACTGGTCGCGCTCGGCGATGTTGTTCACCGTGCTGATCAGGCTGATGTAGGCGATGGAGAGCTGCGCGTTGTAGCCCTCGCGGGCATAGGTCGCCAGATCGACCAGCGTGATGTCGGCCTCGGGCCACGGCGTGCCGTCGCGGTCGAACATCTCGCCGTCCGTGCCTTGGCAGAACATGTCCATCGCGTCCGCCATCTCCAGCAGCCGCGCACGGCGCATCTCGGGCAACGTCGGGTCCTGGCCACGGGTGCGCAGTGCATTGCGCACATCGCGCGTGAGCACGGTGCGCTTCTCCGCCACGCAATGTTCGGCGGCGTCGAGGATGCACTGGCGGATCAGCGAGCGGTCGGCCCGCGTCATCCGCGCTTCTTCCTTGTCTTCGCCGCCCGTGATCATCAGCCGTGCCGTGATCTCCAGTTCGCCGAGCACGTCGCGCTGCTCATCCGCCTCCATGGCCGAGGCATCCGGTGGCAGGTCTTCGTCCAGGGCATCGGCATCGAGCGTCTGCACGTCGCTGGGCGTTTCGATCAGCCGGCGTGCGTCGGCGAACGGCGCCAGGCTGATGCCCGATCCGGGGGCCAGCTTGACCCGGTTCACGGTCAGGCCCAGGCGCCGCGCGAAGTCGCTGAACAGGCCGAAGCTGTTGCCGGCTTCCACGATGAAAAGCCGCGGCCGGTAGATGGCCGTCACCTGGTTCAGCAGGTTGTTGAGTGTGGCGGACTTCCCCGAGCCGGTGGGGCCAAATAGAAACAGATGGGCATTCATCTGCCGATCCAACCTGTTCAAGGGGTCGAACGTAATCGGGCCGCCGCCGCGATTGAACATCGTGATGCCGGGATGCCCCGTGCCCTGGGCGCGGCCCCACACCGGCGACAGGTTCGCCGCATGCTGGGCGAACATCAGTTGCGTGTACCACCGGCGCCGATCCTGGCCGGGGTTGTAGCAGCACGGCAGCCAGCGCAGGTAGCTGTTGAGCGGCGCCACCTCGTCGTCCTCGCGCACCGGCTGCAGGCCGGCGTTGAGCATCACGTTCGCGAGGTCCAGGCCGCGCCGATCCAGTTCCGCCTCGTCGCGCCCGCGTAGGTAGAACGCCAGAGTGCCCCGGTAGAGCTTGTGCGCGCTGCCGATCAGGGAGCGGGCTTCATGCACGTCCTTGAGCGTCTGCTCCGACGCCAGCGTCTCGCCCACAGCTTTCTTCGCCAGATGGTTGAGGTCCGATTCGAGGACGTCCTGCGGCGTGGCGACCATCGTGAGACACATCAAGGTGTCCTCGGGCATCTGGTCGAACAGCGTGTTGATCGCGTCCCCCTTGCGGGTCTCGCCGGTCAGGTGCCCGGTGCCGGGCGGCATGCGCAGCCGGTCGGTGATCAGCACGCGGTGCGGCATGCCGTCGAAGTACCAGGCCCCTTGCGCCACGTCCGAGCGCGGCTGCCCAAAGAACAGCCGCTGGCTGAAATCCCGCCCGCTCGCCAGCTCGATCTCGCCGGCCTCGCTTTCCTCGGTACTGTCCGGATAGCGCGCCAACGCGTAGAAGCGCTCCCGGTCCTCCACCCCAGGCCCGAGCAGCGTGGGGCGCGGGTTGAACCACCGCAGCAGCCAGTCGTGGACGTCGGCCGCGACCATGCGCCGGGCCTGGATGCCGGCGTTCGCCAGGCCGCCGCACAGGCGGTCGCAGACGATGCCCAGCATCTGCTCGGGTGTCTGGCCGCGGCGGTTTGCCTGTCCCTGTCCGCTCGCGCGGCGGTACACCACCATGCGCACGCGCCGCGTCTGGCCGCGCCAGCGCAGCCGCGTGACCACCGTGTCCTCGAACAGGCCGCCGGGCTTGGCCACAGCGCGCAGGTGGTGGCCGAAGAAGCGCAGGTAGAACTCGGTGAACGCCGAGCCGCGCGCACGTGGCTGCACGTAATCGCGCAAGGTCTGCATGTACTGGTCGAAGCTCGGTTCGTCCTGGGCATAGAGCTGGAGCACCCACGGGTTCTCGTCCAGTTCATCGAAACTGTCCTGAAGCGCGTTTTCCAGGGCGTCGCGGGCATGCGCGAGCCAGCCAGGCTCCCGGCCCTCGGTGCCCAGCGGCACCAGCTCGTAGAACGCCGCCACCGATTGGCCGTCCTCCAGGAGCATCGATTTCGACTCGGGCATGAACTCCACCCAGGGCAGCAGTTCCACGAAGGACGGCGCAACGTCGTACAGCGCCTGCTCGTCGGCCACGGTCGCTGGCTTGCGGCCGTGGACTGCCGAACCGGGTTCGGGGATGCCGGCCTGGCGCAAGGCCTCGACGTGGCGCTGCCAGCTGTCCGGCTGCTCATCGCTGGCCGGGCTACTGGAGCCGGCGCCGGCCAGCTTCGGCCATGGGAGTTTCCACCGCATCAGTAGTCCTCCACGCGCTCGCCCGGCATCGCGTACTGGATGCGCTGGTAGAGCGGGAAGACGGTCGTGTAGCCGGGCACCGGCACGGGATCGGTGCCGGCCAGGTGCGGGTACACGTACATCACGAGATCGGGATTGGGCAGGCGCTGGAACTGGCGGTGGACCTCATTGCGCGCGGTGCGCGTGTAGCGCATCTGCTCGACAGGTGCGGCCTGCACGTCGGCGTCGGTCAGGGGCCGACGCAGGCTCTGGCGCGCGTCGAGCAGCTGGCGGCCGGCGTTCCGTCCGGCTGCGCCACCGCCGTCGCCGGCCTCCTGCTGCCAGATGTCCATCATCGTGCGGTCACCGTGGGTCAGCAGCTTTTCCTTGCTGGTGGCGCAGCCGCCAAGCACCGCGACGGCGAGGGCCAGTGCCAGGCCACGGGCCAGGTTAGTCAAGTTCGAGTGCATGGCTTTCTCCTGCGCGGTGATCGACCTTGCGGCCTTCGGGATCGAAGTCGATGGCGAGCGGCTTTTCGAGGTGGACGGCCACCTTGGCGCCGGGCTGAACATAGACGGCGGCGAATGCCTGGCCGTACAACTTGTTGACCCAGGCCGACATGTCCCGCACGCCGCCCGCCAGAATCTGGCCGACCGCTTCCTGGCCGGTGATGCCCACGGTGCCGATGGAGCCGTCCGAGCCGACATAGGACATGCGGCCGCTGTCGCTCTCGATGAGCGAGGCCACACCGGCACCGGCCGCGGTGATCAGGGCCTGCGAGCCGAGGTATTGCTGGGCGTTGCTGCGCCGCTCGCCGCTGACGCACGGGATGCCGTGGGGATCGCTGATCCAGCCCAAGCCCCCACTTTGAGAGTTCTGCTGTTGGTTGTCCTGCTGGTTGCCCTCGCGGTCTTCGGGGATCGTGCGGATCGTGCCGTCGTGGAAGACGAACGTGATGCTGCGCACCTGACCGCGCACGCACGACAGCGTCCAGTCGCCCGAGGCGGTGCCGCTGAACACGGCGCCGGCCACGTCGGGAATGTCGATGCCATTGGCGGTCAGGTTGTCCGGCCCGACCAGGACTTTGAACGGATAGGGATCATTGACCGTGCCGTCGATCGGCACGCGGCCGATCAGCGCGGTCATGGCGACCGAACCCATGAGCGTGGAGTTGGTCGGCACGGTATAGACCGGCTTGGCACTCTTGACCCCGGCGGCGCGGGCGCCCGCGTTGGCCACGGTTTCCGCGGTGGTTTCGAGCGTGCTCTGCGCCGGGCCGAAGCTCGTGGGGAAGCTCATGCCGCCGCTCGCGCCACGCCCCCCGTTGCGCCCCTCGGCGGGCTTTGCGTGGTCCGGCTCGACCCACCGCACGCCGCCCTCCATGCCGGCCTCGTCGCCGCCCTGCAGCCCCAAGCCCACGGGCAGGTCCGCATGGCCGCCGCCGCGCCCGCCGATGCTGTCCAGGCGCCGCTGCAGGTCGGCGAGCAGCCCTTCGGTCTGCTGGCGCGCGCTGGCCGCCTGCTCCTGGTCGCGGCGCAGGTTGGACCGCTCGGATTCGAGCGCCGAGTTGATGCGCTGGTCGATGGAGTTTTCGCGCTGACGCAGCCGCTGGTTCTCTTCACGATGGGACTTGTTGTCCGAGAGCGCGGTCTGAAGCTCGGTGCGCAACTGCTTCACCTGCGCCACCAAGGTCGCCACGGTGTCGCGCGGGGTATCGCCCTCGATGCCGAGAGCCTTCATTTCATCGGGCGTGAGCTGGGCGCCGTTGTCCTCCGCGGGTGGCGCCGTGCTGCCTCCACCCGAGAACAGCCGGATACCGACGAACAGCACCAGGATGGCGACAGGGATCATCAGCCACTTGAGCAGGCCGTTACTGCGCATGGCGGGCCTCCTTGGTGTTCTCGTCGCCGTCCGGCTGCGGCAGATGCAGGGCAGGGTCGAAGCGGTGAATCGCCGGCAGCAGCGACTGCGCGAGGCCGCGGCCGCGCGTGACCAGGTACAGGACGGTCGTGTCCTCGGGCGTGCCGCGCGGGCCCAGCGCCTCGTGCTGGAAGGTGGCGGTGAGGAAATCGCCTTGCAGCACGCGCGGGTCGAGCGTGATCCAGCCGCCGCTGCCGTTGGTCAGGCGCACGGCTGTGACCCACTGGTCCTCCAGGCGCCACGACGCGAGCGCGACCGCGCGCACGGGCAGCGTTGGCATCAGTGTGTCCAGGTCGAGGTCGCGGGGCAGGTTGACCCGCATGACGCCCGGCAGCGGCTCCACGGTGCGCAACGGCGCGTAGAGGTTCTGCGCGGCGAAGCGCGTCAGGACGACAGGGACCGGGGTTTCGCGCCGCGCGGTCCGAGCACCTGCCTGGGCACGTGCTGGGGCATCGTCGGCGCCGCCTGCCTGATCGCCGTAGCGCGCTGGAGTGCTGCTGCCCTCGACGATGCGCACCGGCTCCAGCTCGGCCTCGCCGTCCTTGGGTGGTTCGGCCGCGATGTCCAGCAGGATCAGCGCGCCCGTGTCGGCGTCCTGCAGTTGCAACCGCGTGGGCTCGATCGGCTCGCTGGCGCGCAGGTACACCGCGCCGCCCGCGCTCTGTACGCGGAGGCGCTCGCCCACGCCCGCGGGCACGCCCACGCGCACGTCCCGGTCGATGAACACGATGCGTTCCTGACCGACCTTCAGCGGCACTGCCAGCGGCATGCGCTCCCAGCGCAGGATTTCCACTGCATGGGCGACGGGTGCCGCGGCCACGGCCAGCAGTCCCAGCAGCGCGAGTACAGGGTGCTTCATGGGGTGTTTCCTCCTTGAGGCGCTTGCGGAGACAGGCCACTCGGCGCCGGGCGCGTCGGCTCCGGTGCACTGATGCGCTGGGGCGCGCCGTCGTAGCAGTCCAGCGCCAGGCCGAACGGGTTGCGGGCGGGATCGACATCCACCCGCGTGACCTTGATCGGATAGCGCACCAGGGCGCGCTTGACCTGCTCGGCGCCGTAGTACTCGTCCGCCGTGATGTCCAGCGTCACCACCCAGTCGCGGTCGGACACGGTGCGCACGCGTGCCGTGGGGTCGTCGCCATAGCCGCGGCCGGGAATCTCGTAGATGCCGCGCACGCGCTGGCGCAGCTCGCCGGTGGAGCGGCGGTAGTCGTAGTCCGCCCGCAGGAAGGCCTGGCAGGATGGGGTGAGGTACGGCGAGAGCGTGTGGAGGTTGCGCGGGTAGTCCTCTTCGCCATTGGTCGGCCAGCGGTTCAACGTCTGGAACACGTAGAACGTGAACGCATAGACCGATTCGGGCGGCACCTCCCACCACTTGCGGGTACTGCCAGAGCGCAGGTCGGGCGGGACGTGGATGGTCAGGTCGCGCGGCGCGCTCCACCAGCCGCCGCCCATGACCAGGGCAACGACGACCAGCGCGCCCGCGCCCAGCCGCAAGGTCTTGATGTGCGCCTGCAGGTGGGCGATCTCGTTCTTGAAGCGGCTCATCGCATGCTCCTGCGGGTGGACCAGAAGCCCGAGCGCGAGATCAGCACATGGCCACCAACCCAGCCTGCCATCAGCGGATGGCGCGTGACGATGCGCCATTGCAGTTGTCGATACAGCCAAGTGTCGGGACGCCCACGCTTGAGGCGGCGCAGGATGCCGCCGCCGATGAAGACGCCGAGCGCCACACCCAGGACGACGAACGTCGGCGCCAGCGCGATCGTGCGGAACACCCAGGACAGGGGCGCGCCGACCAGCAGGCCGGCGGCGCCGGACAGGCCGCAGCAAATCCAGAGTTCATCGGCGGTGAGGCCGCGCACGACAACGGGATGGCGGTTGAGCCGGTGCGGAAGGAACGTCACGGTCCCGTCCGCACGGACGTGCTGCTGCTCGGACATACCGGCCTCGCTTACAGGATGCCGGTAGCTTCGGTGAGCAGCCAGATGCCGATCACCAGCAGCACGGCGCCGATGGCGACCGTGAGGCCGAACTGGCCCCACGTCTTGCGGCCGGTGTGGATCTCCGCGTAGGTCCCGTAGGCGTGGTAGCAGACGCCGATGAACATCGACGCCACCACCAGCAGGGCCACGAGCATGATGATGTCGTAGCCGTAGTTGCGGATGGTCTCCATGATGCCGTTGCCGGTGCCGCGCGTGGGGTTCTCCAATTGCGGCAGACCTTGCGCGAACGACAGCGCGGGCAGCGCGGCGGCGCCCAGGGCCACGGCGGCGCGCTGGGCAAAACGGGAAGTGAGGTTGCGGTTGTGCATGGTCGGGCCTTTCAGGTCAGGACAGAAGGAAGAAACTCAGGACGAGGTACATCGCGACGAAGCGGATGCAGACGCCGAGGAACTGGCGCTGGTTGAGGCGGCTCTCGGACCACCCCACGTAGGCCGTTCGGATGGCCCAGACGCCCCACACGAGCAGGACCGCGAACACGACGCCGACCAGGACGGTCGCCATTGCGGAAGGCGCGATGCCGCTGTTGGCTTGAAATGCCGAGACCTGGGCGCCGTTCATTGCTTGCCCCCGGCAGTCGTCGCCGGCAGCGGCTCGGCCGCCCGCTCGGTGCGGTAGTCGCCGGCCAGTTCGGAGGGGTCGCGCGGCTGAGCGCGCGATGGCGTCAGGTGAAACTGGATGCCGGCGCGAACGCGCGCCAGGTCAGCCAGCAGCCGCGGGTAGTCGAAGTGGTAGCGCTCGCCCGGCTGGATGGGGGCATGCGCGGCGCTGTCCGCGACGGTGCGCTCCAGCGCGTCGAGCTGGCGCAGTGCGGCGACCAGCTCCTGGCGCTGTGCCGGAGACTCGGCCAAGGCCATCTGGGACTGACCCAGCAGGAGGGCCGTCACGAGAAAAGTGGGCACGCCGCGATGCGCGGCGCGCAGCCAGATCGAAGCCACCATCGCGCCATTCCTGTGTGATCAGCAATGGGGTGATCGTGGAGATCAGGGCTGTTTTAGGCCGCAAACAATAGGAACTGGCGGACGACCGGATTGGGCATACCGCGAGCGAACCTACAAAAGCCCGGGTCGAGTTTCGATTATTGCGTTTTTCGAGTGTTTCGAATATGATCGGCTCTGCAACCGTTTTCGCTTAGGAGCTACCCATGACCACCGCCACTGCCCAATCCAAGATGACCCTTCCCGCCGCGGGAGAGGTTAAGGCAGCCGTCCAGGGTCAACGTGCCTTGGCGGCTTACCTCGCAACCCAGTTCGAGACGCAGCACATCCAGATCTTTGATGACCACAAACAGGCTCATCAGGTGGAACTGCCTACCTCGGCTTTACGCCTGCTGGTCGACATCCTGGCCGAGTTGGCCGATGGCAATGCAGTAAAGGTGGTGCCCGTCCATGCAGAGCTGACGACCCAAGAGGCGGCGGACTTGCTCAACGTGTCCCGTCCCCATTTCGTCAAGCTGCTAGAAGATGGGGTGTTGGCATTTCATCGCACCGGCAAGCACCGCAGGGTGAGGTTCGCCGATCTGATGCAGTACAAGGAAGCGCGCGAGCGCGCCAGTGAGCAGGCGATGGCCGAACTCGCTCAGCAGTCGCAAGAGTTGGGAATGGGATACGAATGAGGCATTCCCCATTCACCGCCGTCTACGACGCGTGCGTTCTATATCCCGCGCCACTGCGGGATTTCCTGATGTGGCTCGGCCTGTCTGGCCGCTTCCGGGCGCGGTGGAGCCAAGCCATTCATGAGGAGTGGAAACGCAATCTGTTGATCAACCGCCCCGATCTCACCCGGGTTCAGGTCGACAGGACGTCGGATCTCATGGACAGGGCCATTCCGGACGGCTTGGTGGAGGGCTACGAAGCGCTCGTGGCAGGCCTGACATTACCCGATCCGAACGATCGGCACGTCCTGGCTGCGGCGATTCGCTGCGGTGCGAGCGTGATTGTGACGTTCAACGAACGTGATTTCCCGAACGATCTGCTGGCTCCGTACGGCATCGAATCGCAGCACCCCGATGAGTTTGTGGACAACCTGCTGGATCTGGATGCGGCCGCCGTAGTGTCGGCTGCGCAGCGCCAGCGTGCCCAACTCAAGCATCCGCCGATCGATGTGGACCGCTATCTCGAAATCCTGCTGCGCCAAGGCCTTGTGCAAACGACCAAGGTGCTGGCGACCTATCGCACCATTCTCTGACCCGCCGAGAGCCACGGATGACCAAGAATCCTTCATCAGACGCCACTTTGCCGAAAGGCATCCATCGAAGCTGGAAGCTGCCAGATAAGTCGCTGGGTGACTTGTGGGATTCGATCGTGATGGACGAAGCCATCAAAAAACAGTTGCTGTCACAAGCGATCGTCAACTTCACGGTGCGCCCCAAGGTGGAGCGCACGGTACTCCCCCTGCACGGCGTGATCTTGTTGGTCGGCCCGCCGGGGACTGGGAAGACCTCCTTGGCACGGGGCTTGGCGCATCGTGTGGCCGAATCTTTTTCTTCTGCGAAGTTTCGATTGCTGGAAGTGGAGCCTCACACGCTGACGAGCTCTGCAATGGGAAAGACTCAACGCGCCGTGGCAGACCTGTTCTCGCAATCGATCGCAGAATCCGCAGCGGCGGGCCCGACGATCGTCCTTCTGGACGAGGTCGAAACGCTTGCGGCTGATCGAGCGAAGCTCAGCCTGGAAGCCAACCCGGTTGATGTGCACCGGGCCACCGACGCGGTGTTGGTGCAGTTGGACATGTTGGCCGAACGCAACCCGCATCTGCTGTTCGTGGCCACCAGCAACTTCCCACAGGCCGTCGACAGTGCCTTCCTATCTCGTTGCGACATGGTGATGGAGGTGCCACTGCCCGGCAAGGATGCCTGCAAGCAGATCCTAGTGGACTGCCTGAATGGCCTGGCAAAGACATTTCCGGGGATTGGCAAGCTTTCCTCGGCTCACCAGTTCGACGCGTGCGCTGGCGAGTGCGTCGGATTGGATGGTCGGGCCATTCGCAAGGTCGTAGCCAACGCCCTCGCGGCCGACCCGCAAGTGGCTATCGATCCGAACAAGCTTTCCGTAGAGCACCTGCGCAGTGCGATACGACAGGCAAAGCAAATGCGCCTTCAAGGAGGGAAGCAAAAATGACCACCGTTGTCAGCCGGACGTTTCGCAGCTCGCCGCACCGCGATGCGTTGCAGACATGGGATGCCATTGTCGAACTGCTCACTCAGGGCAAGGACGGCACGGCTCGCTCTGAACTCAGGGCCGTGACGGGCGTGGCCGCCAGCTTGATCGCCGACCAGGCACCCAAGAGCGCGCCCATCGTTGCGACATGCGATGGACCACGGACCAGGATCTACTGCCTCTTCGACGAAGACGCGATCGATGGTGATGATGCCAACGAAGAAGTCTTGGGGTTCGAGCCGTTGAAGGGAGACTGGGGAGTCTCGCTGCCGTGTCCGAAGGAGCAGCTAGGCTGGGTGCAAAGCGCGCTCAAAAAGCACAGTTCTCGCATCATTGCACGGGACTTGAGCCAAGGAATTGCCACGCAGGCGCAGGCCGATGCTGGGCAAGCGCTGTCGCTCGACCTCGGAGGTTTCCTCAAGTCATGAGCACCGTCGCCACCTACTCGTACACGCACTCGGTTACCTATGTGACCGACAACATCCTCAAGAGCTTGAAAGACATCATCCTGCTCAGTGGGCTGGACCCTGAGCACTTTGCGGATCGCTGGGAGAGCAATACCCGAGCCATCAAGACGTGGCTCGGGACCGGTGATCTGCGCAAGGTGATTCTGGAGATCTACAACCCGGCAACCGACAAGCTCGTGACCCGATGGGATATCGACATCGTGTATGGGTGGTCCGATGGCGACGGCAGCTTCTGGACAGATACCGAGCAGTTGAAGTACGCGATCAAGAAAGCTGGGCTGCTGCCATCGCAGGCCAAGTACAAGTTAATGCTCGATACAAAGCCAGGGCGACCTGATGTGGAGGGATGGAGCAAAGGAAGTTATCGCTCGACGGATGGAATGGTCAAGCAGAGCCTAGGCTCGACTGTCGAACACAGCGGCCTGGCGGGTCAGGCCGGATATTGGAGGCAACGCTGATGCTGTCGATCGATGAAGCTTTTCGCAAGTTCAAGTCGCGTCTGGAACTCAACGAACGCGAACAGAAGAATGCCTCGCAACGCCAGAACGAAGTGCGGGACTACCTGCAGACCAAGTTCGGCATTGCGCGCAGCTTCCTGACCGGTTCCTATGCTCGATACACGAAGACGAAGCCGCTCAAGGATATCGACATCTTCTTCGTGCTGAAGGACTCGGAGAAGCATTACCACGGCAAGGCCGCATCGGTAGTGCTGGATGATTTCCACTCTGCATTGGTGGAGAAATACGGTTCGGCGGCCGTGCGCAAACAGGCGCGCTCGATCAACGTGGATTTCGGTGTTCACATCGACGCGGAGGACAACACGGACTACCGGGTGGTCAGCGTGGATGCGGTGCCCGCATTCGACACCGGCGACCAGTATGAGATCCCCGATACGGCGTCCGGAAAGTGGATCAAGACGGACCCGGAGATCCATAAGGACAAGGCGACCGCAGCGCACCAAGCCTATGCCAATGAGTGGAAAGGTCTCGTGCGCATGGTGAAGTACTGGAACAACAATCCCAAGCACGGCGATCTGAAGCCGGTGAAGCCCTCGTTCCTGATCGAGGTAATGGCCCTTGAGTGTCTTTACGGCGGCTGGGGAGGATCGTTCGATCGCGAGATCCAGTCGTTCTTTGCCACGCTTGCCGATCGAGTTCATGACGAGTGGCCGGATCCCGCCGGACTTGGCCCGGCGATCAGCAACGATATGGATGCCGCGCGCAAGCAGCGCGCGCAGCAGCTGCTGTTCCAGGCGAGCCAAGACGCAAGCATCGCCATCGACCACGCGCGTCGTGGTCGCAATATCGAAGCGCTTCGCGCCTGGCGCGCACTGTTTGGCCCCAAGTTCCCACTGTCCTGATTCCATCGGCTTCCATACACGTCCCATCGAGGTACAGCATGTCCCAGTGGTCGCTTTCCCAGCTCCTGTCGTCCCTGCATGAGGACATCCAGCAGCGCTTGTCCGTAGTACGCAAGACCTTCGGTCACCCGGGTACGAAGGGGGATGCGAGCGAGAACGTCTGGATCGACATGCTGGATACCTATCTGCCCAAACGGTACCAGGCGGCCAAGGCGCATGTGGTGGACAGCCTGGGGAACTTCAGCCAGCAGATCGATGTGGTGGTGTTTGATCGGCAATATTCGCCTTTTATCTTCACCTACGAGAACGAGACGATCATTCCAGCCGAAAGCGTGTACGCCGTTTTCGAGGCCAAGCAGACGGCTGACGCGGGGCTTGTGGCCTATGCCCAGGAGAAGGTCGCCAGTGTGCGCAGGCTGCACCGCACGAGCCTGCCGATCCCGCACGCTGGCGGGACCTACCCAGCGAAGCCGTTGATTCCGATTCTGGGTGGCTTGCTCACCTTCGAGAGCGAATGGAGTCCTGCATTGGGTCCATCCATGGACAAGGCGCTGAACGCAAACCTCACCGAGGGGCGTCTGGACATCGGATGCGTTGCCGCCCACGGGCACTTTTTCTATGACCAAGCCAGCGGCGCGTACAGCTACACCAACGAAAACAAGCCGGCGACCGCGTTTCTTTTCAAGCTGATCGCGCAGCTTCAGTTCAGTGGAACGGTCCCCATGATCGATGTGGAGGCTTACGGTCAGTGGTTGACCAAGTGAGGGGGCGCTGTGGCAAGCATACGTTCGGAGTACCACCGGTTCCTGGCGCACTTGGCGCAGCGGCACGTGCACGACGACGTGCGCCGGCTGGCGCACCTGGTGCTCGATCACCTGCAGCCACTGGCCGAGGTCGGTGCTGCACGCCGGGGGCGCTCCACGCGCTTGGCGCCGCTGGCCATCGCGCATCTGGCGCAGATGCCTGTCGCCTACGACGGGGACGCGCGCGGCCCCGAAAACGGGCCGGCGCTCGGGCGACTGCACCAGCTCGAAGTCGGGCCGTTTCGAGGATTCATGCGGCAGGAGACGTTCGACCTCAGCCATGACATCACCTTGGTCTACGGTGCCAACGGCACCGGCAAGAGCAGCTTCTGCGAAGCCTTGGAAGTGGCGATGCTCGGTTCGATCAGCGAAGCGCAGGCCAAGCGGGTCGACCAGCGGACGTACTGCAACAACGCTCGCCTGCGCCGCCACGTCGCGCCAGTCCTGTCGTCTACGGCGGCGGGCGAAGCGCAGGCCGTCCAGCCCGACGAAGCTGAGTATCGCTTCTGCTTCATCGAGAAGAACCGCCTCGACGATTTCGCCCGAATCGCCGCGCGGACCCGAGCGATCAGCGCCAGCTCATCGCCACCCTGTTCGGCGTGGACCAGTTCAGCGAGTTCGTGCGCGGCTTCAACCCCTCGCTCGATCAGGACCTGATGCTTGCCGGCGTGCAGGCGGCGCAGCTGGCGCAGCGTCGCCTGCGGTTGGCGAACTCCGAACAGACCATCGCCGCCTACCCGCAGAAGATCGCAGCGGTCGAGGGCCTGGAACAAGCTTTGGCGCAGCGCATGTCACCTGGCGCGACCTATCAAGCCTGCGTGGACTGGCTGCTGGGTACGCCGCAGCAGCAAGGACGGCTACCGTATGTCCAGGCTCAGCTGGACGCCAACCCGCCTGCCATTCACGAGGTGACCCAGGCCCGCCTGCAAGCGTTGCTGGCAGAGGCCTACCGCGTCCAGGGACTGTGGCAAGCGTCTTCCGCGCAACTCGCGGCCCGCGCGGGCGAGGTGTCGTACGCGAAGCTCTACGAGGCCGTGCAAGCGTTGGCGGACGGGGCGACCGTGTGTCCGGCATGTGGAACCGGACTGGCCGCTGTGGCACAGGACCCGTTCGCCAGGGCGCGAATGGGCCTGGAGCAGCTCGCGCAACTGGCCGTCCTGCAGCAGCAAGAGGCCGGGCATCGGACGCAGTTGAGCGAGGCGGTCCGAGCGCTGTGGGACGAAATGCGCCGCGTGGTGGCGGCGGCTGGGGTCGCTTGTCCTGCCGAATCGCAGGCCGCGGGCCTGCCACTGCTGCCTCCCACGTCGGCGGGCAATTGGCTCGGCGGCTGGGTGAATGGGGACCAGCGCGCCTGGCAAGCCCTCTTACGGATCGCACAGATCATCGAAGGCTTCGACGCGCAGGCGCGCGACGTGAATGCCCAGCGCGGCGCGATGGCCCAGGAGCGGGACCGCCTGCAACAGCATCAGCTGGAGATCGAACGGCTGCGGACCATGCGCACGACTGCGGATCAGGAGCTGGCGGCCGCCCGCCAAACCGTGGCCCAGTTCGACGACGCGAACCGCGGCCTAATCCAGGCGGCCACGGACGAAATGCCGGTGGTGGTGCACCATCAGCGGGTCAAGGCCGCCTACGACGGCTTCCTACCCGAGATTCAGGCATACCTGACCGCTCTGCCGGGGGTTCTGCTACAGGGGCTGGGAGACCAAGCCCGCCATCTCTACAACGCATTCAACCGGGCCGATCCGCCCGGCGATCTGCTGCACGCGCTGTGGTTGCCCGTGGCCGAGAACGGCAAGATCGAGGTGGAGTTCGCCGGCGAGCCGGGCGTGCGCTACGACGCGTTGATCGTCTTCAGCGAAGGGCACATCAAATGCTTGGGTCTGGCGATTCTGCTTGCCAAGAACCTCGCGCAGGGCTGCCCCGTGGTCATCTTCGATGACGTCGTCAATGCGATAGACGACGACCATCGCGATGGCATCTGGCGTACCTTCTTCGAGGACGGTTTGCTCCACGGCAAGCAGGTTATCCTCACCTCGCACGCAGAGGAGTTCCTGCACCACATCCAGCAGGAGTTGGGCGTGCGCCGCGCCGCGGCCATCAAGCGCTACAAGTTTCTCCCGCATCAGGGAGAGCACGAACTGCGGGTCGACAGCGACCCGCCAGCGAAGAACTATGTTCTTCTGGCCCAGCAGGCGTTGGCGGCTGACGAGAAACGCGAGGCACTGCGCCAGGCCCGGCCGGCGCTGGAGAGTCTGACGGACCGCCTGTGGACGTGGCTGGGTCGGCGGGCGGACGGCCGGATCGACATCAAGCTGAGCGGGCCCCGCGCGCCTTGGGAGCTGAACAATAAATGCACCAAGTTGCGGTCGGCCGTCGAGCGTATCGCGGCGCAACATGCGGGTGCGCCGGATGCCGTAGGGGCGTTGGTCAGGCTGCTCAATGTCAGCGGTACGAGTATTGAATGGGGTTACCTCAATAGCGGTGTGCACGACGCTCAGCGCGATCATGAGTTCGATCGGGCGACGGTAAGAACGGTCGTCGAGGCGGTTACGGCGTTGGATGCTGCTCTTGATACCCTGCAGAACCGATGAACGGCACACGGCTTTGCAGAGCAGTGCCGCCCGTGTCACCTCATAAGTACTTCTTGAAGCTGCCTGCGGTCAGGCTGACTGCCATCCCCAGCAACGCCGCGCTGGGCAGCAGGATGACCAGAGGATGCACCGATATGGGCAGAGCGAGATAGGTGACCCAAGGCAGCACGGCCAACGGCATCAGGCTGGCCTTCGCGCGGTGGTAGATGAAGCCGGATTCGCGGCCGGCGCCGAACCGGCGCACATCCCGTCGCACCAGGCCGTCAATCAGGCCGACGAATGCCGCCGTGAGGATCAGGGGCAGCGTGAGCACCAGGACCAGCAGGCGCACCAGGAAGGTGAGCGTCGTGAAGGCCGCAGCGATCAGGTAGCTTTCGGCCCAGACATAGACTTGGCTGATGTAGTAGCGGAAGTTGCGGCTCTGCCCGTGGCTGGCCGAGCGGACGCGCTCGGCGGTCTGGCTCATGCGCTCCAGCAACCCCGAGCGCACGAACACCCACTCGTACCCGGTATCCACCAGCTCGTGCGCCGTGCGCCCCGGCTCCTGCACGACCACGCTGCGCGTGAAGTGGTCGGACAGGTGCCCGAGTTCGTACTGCAGCATCTGCTGGGAGTGGCGCCAGCCCTGGTCCTTCCAGAACAGGTGCATGCCGACGCACTCCACCGCGATCGAGAACAGCAGCGAGCCAATGAGCACCCCGAGCAGCCGGAACGGTAAGGTGATGGTGCCGACGATCAAGCCTTGGCGTTTGTTCTGCTCCCGCTGCGCGGTCGAGGCGGCATCCTTCATGGCACGGCCTCGTTGTCCGCGCCATCGTCGGCGCCGGTGGCCACCGCGCCGGGCTCGGCCGCAGCGGCATCGTCAAGCAGGTCGTCGGGCAAGGCCGGATCCTGCAAGGCCGACGAGCTGGTGAACTCCCACCACTGCGTGGCCTCGCTGTAGCTCTGGCGCATGTACCCGGCCAGTTGCTGCAGGTCCGCCGGCATCACTTCATCCGCGTCCGGCGCCGGCAGCGGCATGCGTACCTTCCAAAGCTGGCCGCCCTGCAGCAGCGCGAAGCACTGGCCCTTGGGCAGGCCGACGACGTGTGACGGCTCGATCATCGGCACGCTGGACATGCTGATGCGGTCCTGGGTGTTCGACGTGAAATCCGTCGCGCCGCGGATGTCTGAGCTGTCCGTCGCGCCCGAGACGATGGTAGTCGTATAGACCTCGACCTTCGGCAACTGCCTCGTCAGCAGTTCCGCGGTGGCCGTCTCGCGCACGCGCAACATGAACAGGTTGTTGAAATTCCCGATCACTTGGCCGGCCTTCGCGCGATTGCCGATGCGGGCCTCGATGTCCGAGAGCGTTTGCGTGTAGGCGGTGACTTGCAGGCCCGCGCCACCGCCCTTGTTGATGAGCGGAATGAACTCGTCACCCATCAATTCATTGAACTCGTCCGCATGCACGTTGATCGGCACGCGCGCACCAGCCGATGCACCCGGCAGTCCATCGTCGATCCCGTGCTTGTAGATGTGGCCTGCGACCGAAACCAGGTCGGAGAACATCGAATTGCCGACCGCCGCGGCGACCTCGGCATCGGACAGCGCATCCAGGCCCACATAGACGACGGCTCGCTTCCTGATCACCTGCATCCAGTCGAAGATCGGCCGTGGGTCGGCCAGGTCGGAGTAGTTCGGCGCCAGGAGCTGGGCGATCTTGCCGCTGGTGAGCTTTTCCAGCAGCGGCAGAAGCGATGCAACGATCTTGTCGAAGTAGGTCTTGTCGTAGCGGACCGCCGAGCGCAGCCCGTCGAGCACCGGGTCGTAGTTGCGCGCCTGGGAGAGGTACTGCTCCAGCGCCACCACGCGCTTCTCGCGCCCGATCATGTTCCTTGGGATGTTCTTCTCGTTGAGCTTGGCCTCGATCTGGACGATCACCTCCCAGGCCTTGGGCTCCGTCTTGGCGAAGTAGTGCTGGGCGTACTCGATGAACAGCGCGTCGATGTTGATGACGTGGCGCTGGATCAGCATGTAGTCCGGGCGCTGCCCCAGTTCCACCAGGGCGCGGGCGATGATGTTCACGAAGCGCCATGCGAACTCGCGGAACGCCGCGCTGTTGCCTTCGCCGGAGAGCTGCCCCGCCACCCGGGTCGCCACTTCGCTGATGCGGCCGAAGCGGCCCACCGCGTTGTAGCGTGCCGAAATGTCCGGCCAGCCCAAGTGGAAGACGTAGAACTCGCCTTCGCGGCCAGCGCGCTGGGCTTCGACGTACATCCGCTTCAAGAGATCGGCATCCCCCTTGGGATCGATGACGATGACGACCTCATGCTCGCCGGCAGCATTCCTGCGGCGGATGTCCTGCGTGACGAACAACTCGGCCAGGCGCGTTTTGCCCACCCGCGTGGTGCCCAGCACCAGCGAGTGGCCGACGCGCTCGCCCAGCGGCAGGCTGACATCCACCTCGTCGGGTTCGATGCCGTGCAGGCGCGGCAGGCCACCGACAGGCGGCAACGGGCGCACGGGGTTGAAAGGCACGTCCCAGCCCGTGAGCGCGGGCAGCCGGGACAGCGGGAATGGCGCGAACTCCAGCCGCTCCTCCAGGCGCCTGGCCAGCCGGTAGGCCGGCGTCGGCTCGACGTACCGCCGGAACTCCGGCCGGTACGTCTGCATCAGCCTATGGGTGTGCTTCTGCTCCCAGAGGAACCCGCGCCCCACGAACAGCCGCTGCTGGCTGACCGGCACGTCCTTGCTCGTCATCACGTAGCGCGGCAAGCGGCGGATGTTGCGCCGGTAGCGCAGGATGACACGGGCATCGCGGTAGCGGATCGCGCCGTAGGCGCCGAATGCCAAGGCGCTGCCGACGCCCATCGAAGGGCTCAGCGCGAGCGACCATGGGGCCACCAGGCACAGAAACGCGGCGCCTGCACACGCCGCGACGGTGTATAGCTCCACCGCTGGGCGTAGCAGAACCTCGACCGGCTGTTTGCCTGACATGGCGTCATTGCTCGATGCCGGTGGCCGTGATCAGCGCCGGGTAGTGTCGCAGGCCCAGGCGATCGGCCAGGTCGTCGCCGGCCACGGGCGCGAGCGGTACGCCCGGCACCAGGGCGCGCAGCCGCGCCAGGCCCTGCGCGGTCTCGACGTTGACCACCAGGCCGACCGCGCCGCGCTCGCGCAACGCGTCCGCGTGGCGGCGCAGCCAGGCCTGGGACGCCTCGTCGTCGCCGATGACCACGAACGGCCGCAGGCCGGGTGCTTCGATCACGCGCCGCGCGACGGTGCCGGGTGTGAGCTTGGCGCTGCGCACCGGCAGCATCGCGGCTTCGTCCACTGGCGTGGCGGGAACCTGGGGCGTCGGGATGGGTGGCCGGGCCGAGGCATTGGCGCGCGGCTGGAGGTTGAGGGCCTCGTAGTATGGCAGCGCCGACGTGCCGCCGCAGTCTTCGACCACGATCAGCGGCTCGCCGGCACGCGAGACTAGCGGCAGGCCTGCCAGCAGCATGAGCAGGCCCGTGAGCGCGAGATGGACCGGATGTGGTTCCGTCATGGGGAGGTCTCCTGGCGCGCGGCGAAGACCGCGGCGGTTGGGCGCGTGCCCTGCACGCGGGCAAGGTGGCGGGACACACTGCGCCGATAGCGGGCGGCGGGCTCGCCGCCTGCGGGGCGGTGGTAGCGGCCGATCGCCAGCAGCCAGTCCTCGCTGGGGGTGTGCTGCTCCTTCAGGATCTCGGCGGCAACGGCCAGGTTGCGGTACGGGTCCAGCAGGTCGCACGCGCCGGTGAAGCGGTGCTTGTGGTAGCCAAGGTTGATCTGGCCCAGGCCCGCGTCGATGCGCGTGTGCGGCGTGGCGCGCATCGCCTGCTGCAGGCCAGCGCAGGCGTCGGCGCGCGTGGCGAAGCGGCGCGATTGGCCGGCGACGTTGAGGGACCACGGCCATGGCACCAGGCGCCCGTTGCGCCGGATGCCGCTCTCCTGCAAGGCCACGGCGTAGAGCACGGTCGAGGGGATGCCTGCGCGCTGGGCAGCGAGTTGGTAAGCCGGTGGCGGAACCTCCTGGGCCAGGGCGGCACCGGCATACAGGCCGGCAGCGAGCATCAGTGCGCGCAGGGACACGGCTACGGCTGGCGCTGCCATTGGCCGTTCACTTCGCGCACGGCGGCGGGCAGATCGCCGGGCAGGCCCAGCGACAGCCAGCGGCCGCCGTCGTGGTTGAGCGTGATGCTGCCGGCGCGCACGCGCGCCGGATCGACGTTCGCGCGCTTGGCCCAGTCGCGGATGCGCGCATCGTCCTGGCGGCTGCCGACCATGTAGAGGTCGAACTCGGCGCCCGAGGATTGCAGGCGCTGCACGAGTTGCCCGCAGGCCGCGCAGCCGTCCTTGACGAACACCGCCGTGCGGCTACTGCCGCGCACGCCTGCGGCGGTCGGCAGATCATCGGGGAGGTTCACTCGCTGCATGCCGGGGTTCAGGCGCTGCCACGCTTCGTCGTAGGCGCGCTGGTAGGCAAGCAACTTCTCGACGCGCCTTGCCTCGGCTTTCACCTGCATTTCGGCGTAGCGGCGCCGCTCTTCATCGGAGCGAGCCTCGACGCCCAGCGCGGAAAGCGGGTCCAGGTTGGGCGAGTAGATGCCCAGCGGCCCCTCCATCAGTTCGCGGTAGCGCGCCCACTCCTGCGGTTGCAGTCCCCAGTCGCTCGCCACGCGGTCGTCCAGGATGCGGCCGATCACGGGACGCTCCTGGCTCTGGGCATTGCGGGACTGGGCCGTGGCGGGCTGCTGCGCCCAGACGGGCAACTGCGCTGCGGCCAGCAGGAACAGGGTGAGCAAGATCGAGGGCTTCATGGCGGGACGGTCTCCGTCAGGGAATCGCCAAACGGCGGGTCTGCTCGCCGGCCTGGAAGACGGCGGTGTTGCCCTCGATCGCCTGCAAGCGCCACGGGCCGACCGCATCGCCGGGCAGCAGCACGTGAACCTGGTCGGCAGTGAACTCGCCCGTCGCTGGTGCAACGGAAAGGCTGCGCTGGCCGGCTCGCAGTTCGGCACCCACGATGCGGAGCGGCAACGGGAAAGGCTCAGGTTTGGCGGCGGCCTTGCTTGGTGAGCGCGGCTGCGCAGGCACAGCGGCACGAACCGTCGCTTGGCGAGCCTTGGCCTGCTCGACCTCGGCGCGCAGGGCCTGAAGGTCGTCGTTGGAGGCATGGCCGCCCAGCGCCTGTTCAACCTGCGCGATGCGGGCTTCCAGCGCCTGCCGGATGTGCTGCAATTCCGCCGCGGTTGCGGTAGCCGGCCGCTGCTGTACGGTCTCGGTCAGCCCGACCACCTGTGCTTCGAGCTGCTGCAGGCCGGAATCCACCCGTTCCTGGTCGGCCAGGCCATTCATCGCCTGGTGGTTCAGGGCAACGAAGACGCTCAGGCCGATCAGCCAAAGCCAGAGCAGGCTCTGCACGATCACGGCGGCGGTCGAGCGCTGGGAAGGCCGTGGTGCGTTGTTCATGGCTGACCTCCCGCGAGCGGGAACGTCTGCACCGCCTCGGTGGCGAGTGGTTCGGGAACCGGATCGGCATCTGCATCGCGGCCGTGCCGCTCGAAGCAGACCTGTCGCGTCCGGTCATCGGCGTGCAGGTCCCAGGCCGGGCCGGCAAGGGTGAGTAGCGCATCGCGCAAGGTCATAGGGCCGAGGTGCAGATGTGCCGCAGGCAACGGCAGCGCGTACAGCTCGATCACGGCATGCGCGGTCTCGCAAAGGCCATAGCCGCTGCGCTTGAGCACATGCCGCAGCCCGTCGCCAACCGTGGCGCGGGCATCCTCGGGCATGGACACGTCGATGGTCTGCAACAGCAGGTCGCGCTGCGCCGCCGTGGGTGCCAACTCGACCAGGGTGTAGCGGCCGTAGCGCACGACCGGGATGTACTCGGGCGCCTCGGGTTCGGGCGCGGCCGAGACTTCCTCGATGGCATCGGGTGCGAGCGGCGCCGTGGTGGTCGCGCAGCCGCTGGCCAAGGCTGCGGCCAGGAGGCCGGCGCCGACCAGGTGCCGGGATACATGGATTGCGGGCATGGCATCGGCTCTTCTGTTGCGATGCCGATACCTTGGCCGCGCGCGGCGGCGCGGTCAGTCAGGAATGCGAACTCGGAGCTACCCGCTTTTGCAGTCCAACACATAGCGCAACCCGCAAACCCAACCGTGGTTTGCACATTGATTCAATACTTGTTGTATTATCGAATCATGCAAGAAGATCAAGCCATTTCCGCCTTAAACGCCCTGGCTCACACCCAGCGCCTGCGCGTGTTCCGCGCCTTGGTCGTTGCTGGGCCGGGCGGACTGACCCCGAGCACGCTAGCCGACCAGCTCGACGTGGCCCGCAACACCTTGTCGTTCCACTTGAAGGAGCTGGCCCATGCTGGCCTCGTCAGCATCGAGCAGCAGGGTCGCAACCTGATTTATCGCGCCGAGTACGGCCGCATGGACGGTCTGATCGGTTACCTGACCGAGCATTGCTGCCAAGGTGGCGTATGCGAGGTTTCTCCATCCAAGACCTGCTGCTGACCATGACCGATACCACTTACAACGCCTTGTTCATCTGTACGGGCAATTCGGCCCGCTCCATCCTCGCCGAAGGCATCCTCAACGACATAGGCCAGGGGCGGTTTCACGCCTGGTCGGCAGGCAGCCATCCGAAAGGCGAGGTTCACCCGCTGGCGCTCGCTACGCTAGAGCGGCTGCACCTGCCGACAACGGGCTACCGCAGCAAGAGCTGGGACGAATTCTTGAAGCCCGATGCGCCGGTGTTCGATTTCATCTTCACTGTCTGCGACAACGCCGCCGGCGAGGCCTGTCCGCTGTGGCCGGGCAAGCCGGTTTCGGCGCATTGGGGCGTGCCTGACCCGGCCGCGGTGGAAGGCACCCAGGAACGACAAAGCAAAGCATTCTTCGACACCGCCATGACGCTGCGCCGACGCATCGAGTTGTTCCTGTCGCTGCCGATCAAAAGTCTCGATGCCATGTCGTTGCAGCGCGAATTGCGCGACATCGGCCGTCAGTGAGGCCCGCGCGATGAGTGCAACCAATACCGCCGGCACCGCGCCCGCAAACTCCGCGATGAGCGGTTTTGAGCGTTACCTGACGCTATGGGTGGCGGTGTGCATCGTCGCCGGCATCGCGCTCGGCCAGTTCGCGCCCGCCGCATTCCAGGCCATCGGCCGCATGGAGATTGCCCAGGTCAACCTGCCGGTCGGCCTGCTGATCTGGGTAATGATCATCCCCATGCTGCTGAAGGTGGACTTCGCCGCGCTCGGCCAGGTGCGCCAGCATTGGCGGGGCATGGGGGTCACGCTGTTCATCAATTGGGCCGTCAAGCCGTTCTCAATGGCGCTGCTGGCGTGGATCTTCATCCGCCACGTCTTTGCCGACTGGCTGCCCGCCGATCAGCTCGACAGCTATATCGCCGGCCTGATCCTGTTGGCTGCTGCACCGTGTACCGCAATGGTTTTCGTTTGGAGTCGGCTGACTGGCGGTGATCCGGTATTTACGCTGTCGCAAGTGGCCTTGAACGACACCATCATGGTGTTCGCCTTCGCACCCATCGTCGGCCTGCTGCTGGGCCTGTCGTCGATCACGGTGCCGTGGGACACCTTGCTGGTGTCGGTGGGTTTGTACATCGTCATTCCGGTCATCCTGGCCCAGCTCTGGCGCCGGGCGCTGCTGAGCAAGGGGCAGGCCGTGTTCGATCGAACACTGGAACGCATCGGCCCGTTGTCCATCGCCGCGCTGTTGCTGACGCTGGTGCTGCTGTTCGCCTTCCAGGGCGAGGCCATCATCCGGCAGCCGCTGGTGATCGCCATGCTGGCGGTGCCGATCCTGATCCAGGTGTTCTTCAATTCCGGTCTGGCGTACTGGCTCAACCGCCAGGCGGGCGAAAAGCACTGCGTCGCGGGGCCATCCGCGTTGATTGGTGCCAGCAACTTCTTCGAGCTGGCCGTGGCCGCCGCCATCAGCCTGTTCGGCTTCCATTCCGGCGCAGCACTCGCAACAGTGGTCGGCGTGCTCATCGAGGTGCCGGTCATGCTGCTGGTGGTGCGCGTGGTCAATCGCTCACGCGGCTGGTACGAACGCCGCGCGACCACTTCGTAATCTCCAAGAGGCATCCATGAGCACCATCACGATCTACCACAACCCAGCCTGCGGCACCTCGCGCAACGTGCTGGGCCTGATCCGCAACAGCGGCGAGGAACCGACCATCATCGAGTACCTGAAAACGCCGCCCGACCGCGACACGCTCCAGGCGCTGATCGCGGCGATGGGCGTTCCGGTGCGAGACGTGCTGCGCGAGAAAGGCACGCCCTATGCCGAACTCGACCTGGGCAACCCGAAGTGGAGCGACGACGACCTGATCGGCTTCATGCTCCAGCATCCCATCCTCATCAACCGGCCTATCGTGGTCACGCCGCTAGGCACGCGCCTGTGCCGGCCTTCGGAAGCCGTGCTCGACCTGCTGCCGCAGCCGCAGCGCGGCGCGTTCAGCAAGGAAGACGGCGAACCGGTGGTCGATCAGGATGGCCGCCGTGTCTGAATCCCGTCTCGACCTGCCGAACATCGACGCGGCGCTGTTCCAGCAATCGGACACCGAACACCTGTTCGCGCCGGCACGGGTCACGCACGCGCCGCGCTTCCTGCTGCTCTACGGCTCGCTGCGAGAACGCTCGTTCAGCCGCCTCGCCGCCGAAGAAGCGGCGCGCATCCTGCGGGCGCTGGGCGGCGAGACCCGATTGTTCAATCCGTCCGGCCTGCCGCTGGTGGACGATGCGCCAGCCGATCACCCCAAGGTGAAGGAACTGCACGAACTGGTGCAATGGGCCGAAGGCATGGTGTGGAGTTCGCCGGAGCGCCACGGCGCGATGACCGGCCTGATGAAGACGCAAATCGACTGGATTCCGCTGTCGGTCGGCGCGGTGCGCCCGACCCAGGGCAAGACGCTGGCAGTGATGCAGGTATCGGGCGGCTCGCAGTCCTTCAACGCCGTCAACCAGATGCGCGTGCTGGGCCGCTGGATGCGGATGCTGACCATCCCGAACCAGTCCTCGGTCGCCAAGGCGTACCAGGAGTTCGACGAGGCCGGGCGCATGAAGCCCTCGGACTATTACGACCGCATCGTGGACGTAATGGAAGAACTGATGAAGTTCACGCTGCTCACGCGCGACGCGGTCCCCTATCTGGTGGATCGGTACAGCGAGCGCAAGGAGAGCGCTGAATCACTGTCCAGGCGTGTACGGCAAGGTGCAATTTGACGCTGCGAGGCGCTGAAAAAAAGCCGACGACCTCTCGGTCGTCGGCATTGCGTGAAGTTCAGGCGGCGACCAATTGCCGGGCCAGTGCGACCTCGACGGAATCACCGTCCTGGTTGAGTACATCCAGCCCGGATTCGGGCACGTCGCCCGAGGTGGACTGCGAGACCATGATCTTCTTGGCCATCAGCTCCAGGCAGGTCATCTGCGAGGAACCGGAGTAGCCGAGGTAGATCACGCGCACCGGCTGCTTCTGCCCGATGCGCCAGGAGCGGCGTGCCGCCTGCTGGAGCGAGTACACGTTGTAGCCCGACTGCATGAATACGATCGTCGGGAAGTCCAACAGGTCCAACCCCGTCTTGACCAATTCGGGATTGGTGATGAGCACGTCGATGCCACGATCCAGTTGCTCCGCAATCCAGTCTTCGCGACGGCTGGCATCCACGCTTGCGCGCAGCACCGCCACCCGAAAACCTTCCTGCTCCAGCAGCACCTTCAACCGGCTGGTCGTGTCGCGTGTGCCGGTATAGACCGTGTAGGCCAGGACCTTGCGGCCCTGGGCCTTCTCTTCCTTGCAGATCTCGATCAGCTCACGCTCCTTGGGGCTGATCTCGAACTCGTTGAACTGAGCCGGGACGAACGCCAAGGTGTTGCGCGTGCGCGGATGCACCACGGTTTCCGACCGGAAGCAGCAATCCGGCCAGGCCAGCAGCACGTTGAGCACCACCCCCAGCAAGGTCGTATCGCGTCGCGCCAGAGCCTGTTTCAACTCCGCGGTCAGCCGACCCGCCAGATCGCGGTAGGCCGCGGCTTGCGCCGTGTCCATTGCGACCTCACGGAACTCTTCGTCATACGGCGGAAGCACGTTGCCGCCGATGTCTCTGAGCTTCAGGAAGATCGTGAACGGCAGGATGCAGCGCAACACGCCCTTGGGGCCGAAGCCTGGGGCCTTGACCGTTCTGACACTGACTTTCGTGCCTTTCGCGGTCTTGTGCGCCGTGCCGGTGCTCTCGGAATAAATGTCCTTCAAGACACCGTGATCGCGCATGAACGCCATCGCGGCCGAGGTCATGCTGCCGCTCGTGGTCGGGCGGTAGCCGTCTTCGATCATCCGCCCGGGAAGGGCTCGGAACAGCAGGTAGAACAGATCGTCGCCGTAGCCGCCCATCAGCGTGCCGGTCAGCAGCAAGGTCTTGCGAGCCTTCGCTGCCAGCACGCCCATGGCCTGGCCTTGGGCACTGCCACCGTTCTTGTACTCGTGGGCCTCGTCGGCGATGAGCAGGTCGAACGTGCCTTGCGGCAGGTAGTCGGGTAGGGACAGGCCATTGCTGGCCCATCCCCCCCTAAGAACCGTACGTGAGAGTTTCCCCTCATACGGCTCAAGCCTTTCAAAGCCCGCTTTCGCGAACCGGCTTCACCACCTTGAGACCATTGACATGAATCTGGTTATGACAGTTCGGATGCACCATGATGAGATTGGTGTTCCCATCTTTTCCGCCATCGACCCGCCGGATGATGTGGTGGACATGCCACCCCGTCTCCTGCGTGATCAACTCTTGGCAGATCGGACAACGACGATCCTGTTCCAACCAGAGGTTGATGAGCTTCTTCCTGCCCCTCAGTGAGTTCTGCATCTTGAGGCTTACACGCTCCTCAAAGTACGTCTCCCACGTCGGGTCGAATGGATTGGCTTCCAACTTGATTGGCCGGTGTCGCCGAATGGGCGTATCCGTTGCCTTCCGCAGTGACGACAGGATGGGATTCCCATCAGGGAACCTTTCACCCGTTGCCGCCGCAAATACCCAGTTACGGGTGCCTACGGAGTGGAAGTAGCGCTGCTTGATCCAGACGCTGCTTTTCTGCGGATGCCGACGAACGGCCCACTGCCACAACACACGCCAAATCTCATGATCGACACGCGCGAACGTCGCTTTGGACACGACGTGCTGGTGATAATTCGCCCAGCCTTGGATCATTGGGTTGAGCATCCGAATCAGCCGAGGCTGATCCAGCGCCTTATTGCCTTTGACAGCCGAGCGCACTTTCTCCAAGAAGGTCGCCACGTTCGCGTTCGACGGCTTGATCAACAGCTTGCCGTTGTACTTGCGCACGTTTTGTCCGAGGAAGTCGAAGCCCTCGTCGATGTGCGTGATCTTGGTCTTCTCGGGTGAGAGCGTGAGCCCCCGTTCCCGCATGAAGTCCTTGATGATCGGCATGACCTCCTGCTCCAGTAGCTCTTTCGAGCGTCCCGTCACAATGAAGTCGTCCGCATACCGCACATAGTTGACCATCAAACGGGTCTGTACACCGTTGGCGTACCGCTTTCTTCCGAACGCGGCATCCAGTTTGGCTTCCAGTCCGTCGAGGACGAGATTCGCCAGGGTTGGCGAGATGATGCCCCCTTGCGGGGTACCGGCTTCAGTTGGAAAAAGTTGCCGATCTTCCATGTATCCGGCCTTGAGCCACTTTTTCAGGATCTCGCGATCCGTCGGTGCATGACCCATGAGCCAGTCATGGCTGATGTTGTCGAAGCAGCCTTTGATGTCGCCTTCGAGAACCCATTGCGGTGCCACCTTCTTGGACAGTGCCGTGAAGCACTGTTCGATGGCGTCCGCCGTGGATCTCTCCGGTCGGAACCCAAACGAGCGTCCGTCCGCTGTGGTCTCGGCCACGGGTTCAAGAGCCAGCAGGTATAGCGCCTGCATCGCCCTGTCTCTCATGGTCGGGATACCCAGCGGTCGCATCTTCCCATTGGCTTTAGGAATATAGACACGCTTCAGCGGTTGGGGACGATACCCGCGCCGCTTGATTGACAACATGGCTTGAGACTTGGCTTCCGGGGTGGACCACGTGATGCCATCCACACCCGGCGTCTTCTTGCCTTGGTTCTCGGTGACTCGTCTGACGGCTAATGCTTTGCCGCTGAACGAGTGGGTCAGAATCCACTGCAGGGCTTTCACCTTGCCGTGTTTTCCTTGCCGTGTCGCCTTTACGATACGCGCTTGGAGCCTTCGCACCTCACGGTGACACGCAGCCCAGTCGATGCTGTGCCATGTGACCGATTCGTGTGAGGGCGCACCCGCGCAAGCAATTTCTTGCGTAGTCATCTGCATTCCCTCTTGTAGAAGGTTGGACAAGTTTTCTCGTAGAGAAAGACCAAGTGGAAGTCTGCCCGCTTTCGCGTGGGGTGATGTCGCCTTGCGGCTCAACCCCTATCCGCCCCATTACAGGACGGCATTCGCTTTCTCCACATTCCTTTACCCGCACCGCCAACAGCATTCCTTGCGGTCTGCCTGCCCCGAAGGGCAGCGATACGGGCTTACCGTGTTTCACCTGAGTAACGAGATGGGTTAGACCCTGCCTTTCCACCGGCGGTCATGATGTCCGTGTGCCCCCAAAACGGATAAAGGGCAACCGACCGCATACCTTTTGGTTCAAGCCTGTCAGCATCTTTGGCTTGTTGTTCATAACGGTGTTTAACAGCAGTTCACTTGCGTTGGTCATACCACCCAGCCTAGCGCTGTAACCGCATTGATGCTCGCAGGTAACACCTTGCCTCACGGCATCGGTGCGGCCCGAAGGCCCAGCTACATTGTCTCGGCAGCTTCACACAAGACCGTTACCAGTCCTGCATGTGCCGGTAGGCTACTGATGACGGAACATCAGGTTCCTCGGCGGGGTTGCCCCCGTTGGAACAATTACTCAGGCGACTTCACGTCGCACGCGTTTGATGAACTCGGACGGCTGGTAGCCGCCCTCGCCAAAGCCAAACTCCATATTGGCCATAGCGCGTTCCATGCGCGTAGCCTGGCGGTCGGAAAACACCAGCTCGCCGTTGCCGTCCATGAGGTTGATGAACTCATGGATGTTGTCGCCCAGCATCGACGCCAGGAACCCGTCACCGAACTTCTGCATCAGCTTCTGCGCAGTGACTTGCCCGATGGTCGGGATGCGCTTCAAGGCTTTCAGCACGGCCGAGGACTGGTCGCTGCCGGACAGGCTGCGCGGGCGGATCAGCGTCCACAGGGGCGCGGCGCAATGGCTGCACTTCCTGCGGTACTCCTCGGCTTCGAGCGCGACCGGGTTGACCGGCTCGCCGTCGAGGTCGGTGATGACCGTGCCGCAGTCAGGGCACGCTGCCACGTCGCCATGGCGGGTGCGCCGCGTGGTGAAGACGGGCTTCCAGTGGAATCCCATCCGCATCCGCACGCGCCCCAGGACAAAGAACTCCTGGCCCGTGGGCTGCACACCCAACTGCTCGCGCAGCTTGATGAGTTTGACCAGCGTATCCGGGCCGTTGAGCACCCAGACCTTGGCGCCTGCCACCGTCTCCTGGATCTCACGCCGCCACTTGTAAACAAGGTGCGGCGGCGAAAGTACCAGGGTGCGGCAGTAGCCTTCGGCGTTGAGAACGGCGGCCGTGGCGATGCCAACGGTCGTCTTGCCGCAGCCCATTTCGCCATTGACGATCGCGGCGCGTTCGCCACGGTCGATCAGCAGCTCGGCGGCGGCATGGACGACTTCGGCCTGAGCCTGGAACAGCTTGCGCTTGAGGCTGGCGACGACGAGTTGGCGATGCGCCTGCGGTTGGCCGGTATAGACCGGCGGGTTGGCGCGGTTGAGCGAGTCGAGCAGTTCGTCGCCGAACTCACCGACGAAATCCTGAAGGCTCAGGGTCAGAGGGGATGATTCCGCGTCGAGCAGTTCGCCCTGTACGGGCGCGGCGTCAGCGGCAGTGGTTTCGAGATCGAGGGACATGGTGATGCTCCAATGAAAAATGGGGCATGCACCACCCCCAGCGGGGCAATGGCACGCCCCGTGGTGGGAAGTACATCGGCGCGCGGCCGAAGGTGGTTGAAGATGCTGGCCTGAGTGGCCTGCGGGTGAACCGTGCTCAGTCTTCGGACGGCAGCACGATGGCGGTGACACTGCGCCCCGCATCGGTGATGATGCGAATGGCGAGTCCCGGGTGGATCACATAGTGCGATTCCAGCGACGCGCCCGATTGAAGTGCAACGCCGTTGGCGTGCCATTGGTAGACGTTGACGTCACCCCAGTCGCCACGGGTGTGGCGCCTGAAGTACGGAATCGGGTCCAGGCGACCCGCGCGGACAAGGCGATCAATGCCTCGGCTGAAGATGAGCGCCCCGATGGGGAACGCCAGCCTCTGGCAGTAGGTTTCGATGCGATGCGATGCCATGGGCTCCTCCTTGAAAGGCTATTGAGCCACGACACCCCTGGCGGAGTGAAGTGGCTCCGTCAAGTGGATGGGATGACGAGGCGGCGCCTTCAGATCAGGTCGCGCTCTTCGGGAAGCTGGACCACCGTGGTCTGGTGGTCTTCGCTGGTCTTCACGAGCAACACCAGTTCCGGCGTGATCCGGTACTGGGAGATCATCAGGTTGTCCTGTTGGATTGCGACGTCGTTGGCTTGGCGGGTGGCCTCATCGATCTCGCCCCAGTCCCCGCGCACATGGCGCTGGACATAGGCCAAGGGGTCGATCAGGCCTCGCCGAGCCAGCCAATGCACCTTCTCGCTCAACTTCAACGTACTCGGTGCGAACAAGGGTTGCTTGCGCGGCGCAGGCCGCTTGAATGGATTGGGGAACATGGTGTTTCTCCTTCGAGGTGGTACAGCAGGACGGCAGCGCGTCCGGTGGATCAGCGGATGGTCAACACCTCGCCCCGTGTCGGGGAGCCAGGCGTCATGTCCCACGCGCGGATGACAGGCACGAACTTGTCGGTGAGGATGCGTGTCTCGGCGATGGAGCCGTCTTCGCGTTCGGTGAATTCCCGCTGGAGCGTCTTGTCCTTGTGGGTGTCACCTTTGACGACGAGCACGCGCCCCGTCTGGGAGCGCACGACGCCGGAGATCGCGCCCGCGGCCAGAGCCAGGGCGAGATGCCAGTGGGACAAGGCCCGCGCCGGTGGACGCAGCGACTGCTGCGCGGTCCCCAAGTGCGTGTCCAGCGACGGCCAAAGGCCTTGCAGCCGGCCAACCTCGTCGGCGAACTGTTCGGGCTCCATCGTCACGCGGAAGAAATGCTCCGGCTCGGCCGGACTGGCGGGGACGATGTACGGCAGGAACGGCCATTCGCTCGGCAGTTCCTCGGCTTCGACTTCGCCAAGCCCAACCTGCAGCAGCAGATTGCGCACGGCCTTGACGCCATCGGGTGCCAGCTCCCGCTGACGGCCCCGGCGGCCGAAGATCACCACCTGCTTGAACTGCGTTTCCACCGCTCGGTAGATACGCAGATCGGTGTAGTGGCGCGTCAACCAGCCGACCAGCTCCGCGTCGAGCACGTAGCCGGGGACGATGAAGACCAGCACGCCGCCGTATTGCAACAGCGACAGCGAACGCTGATAGAACAGCTTTTCGAGGCGGGCACGGCCCTGGCCCTGATAGCCGATGTTGCCGTTGACGTCCTTGGACAGGTCGCCATACGGTGGATTCAGCCACAGTAGTCCGAAGGACTGCTTGGAGATCATCGTGTCCATCAGGTCCGCGTGCAGGCAGTGATCGACCAGGCCGCGGGCATGGCGCGCCCGCTCGGCGTCGAATTCGACGGCGAACGCCTTGGTCTGTTCGCGCCCGAGGGCATGAGAGGCTTCGGCGATTGCCACGCCTTCACCGGCGCAGGGATCGAGGATGCACATCGGCCCGTCGCTGGGCATCAGTGCGTTGAGGGCTCTTTCGAGCGTGGGTTCGTCGGTCGGGTAGTACCCATTTTTGGCGAAATTGCGGGCGAGCCGCGGGAACATGAGAGCCATGGAAGTCTCCTGGTTGGCGGGGATGAATGACGGAAGCACGCCAAGGCGTGCCTCCGAGGGTGGGTCAAGCCGCTACCGCTTCCGGCGTCCAAATCTTGGCCGGATAGGGATAGGCGGTGAGCGCGTCACTGCGGATCAGGGAGCCCAGCGCCAAGCTCAGCGCCGGCACGTCGATGGCGAGCCGATGGCCTTCCAGCGGCCCGAGGGCGAACGGAAGGCGGGCCAGCATCTCGCGGCTTTGCAGCAGTTCCAGCACGGTCTCGCGCCAGTGGTCGAGCAGCGGCAACGGGCAGGTGTCCCGCACCAGCATCCACAGGCGGTCAAGCCGGTGGGCGCTGTCACGTGGCAGCAGTGCCAATGCGCTGGCGTTGGCCTTGTCGGGCTTGACGCAGCGCCGGTCGAACAGCCACACGTTGGACAGCGAACCGAACAGCGTTCGCCGGTAGGCGCGCGTGATGCGCTTTTCCAGGCGATCGACGTTGCCGATGAATACCGGGACGCTGCCGCCCTGGTCGGTGATGACGTGGAACTGGTCCAGTCCCTGCTCGTCGCGCCCGAGGGTCAGGCGTGCAAGGAACTGCTGGACGGCGGTGTCCCGCGCCCAGATGGACAGGAAGATCAGGTTGCCCTGGTCATCGCCGACGCAGGCGTCGGCCATCACGTCCGGGCATTCGTCGATGCGGTACAGCGTGGAAGAAGTGTTTGCGGGCATGGTGGTGTCCTCGGATGAACGGGAACAGCACCGCCCGCTGGGGCAAGTACTGCCCCAGGGGGTGGAAGAAAACCGCTCAGTCCGGCTCGAACTGTTGGGTGTGCGGATTGAAGTGAAGCGCCTCGTCCACCGCGGTGATCGGCGTGAAGCCGTCCAGGTAGATGTTGTTGAGGTACTGGTCGCGGTAGGTCAGCGCCTGCCGTGCCTGCTCCTCGGTGAGGCCGTTGTCGATGAAGTACCCCAGCATTTCCTCGTCGGAGGAAACTTCGTCGTTGGACAAACTGCCTTCAACGAGCTTCAACAGCGAGAGCGGGAGTGCAGCCAGGATCGGGTCCATGTCGGTTCCTCCTGGCTCAGGCCAACAGCGCCGCGGCGGGTGCCGTGACAGCCGTGGGTGTGCGCCGCCGGGCGTGGTAGGCGCGAACGCCTGCACGCCAGTCGGCGGACTGCTCCGGTGCGAGGTCCAGATAGGACAGCGGGCACGAGTAATAGTACGGATGCATGGACTCTTCCAGCGGCTTGTAGCCCCACTGGTTGCCGCTGCGTTCCAGCAGATCGCAGCGGATGTAGCGCAGGGACTGGCCCGGCGCGAGATCACGATGCACACCTTCGACCTTGGCGGTCAGTTCGACCACGGACCACAGCACGTTGCCGCGCAATGCGTGAGCGATAACCTTCGCGCTGACGCGCTCGGTCTGCTGTGGTGCGATCAGTTCCGCGATCAGTTCAGACCGCGATTGGGGAGAGAAATACCAGCCCATGAGAGGCCTCCTCGAAAAGTTGAGCTGGAGGCCTCCCCGTGGGGAAGAACCCCCAGTGGGTGATGGAATGCCGCAGGTGCAGCGAAGGAAAACCTATGCCTTGGCCTTAGTCCCAGTCGTCATCGTCGCGATCACAACCGGCCGGGCAGCAGCCGAACTCGATCCCATGCGAGCAATAGCCATGCTCCGCATTCCAGTCCTGGGTTTCCTGCCGTTCGGCAGGTGTTGCGTAGTCCCATTCCTGGGCCGCGATTTCGAGAGCCTGAGCACGTTGCTCATCCGGCAAACGATTGGCCTGTGCGTCGATCGCCGAACTGAAGAGCGTCACGTAGTGGTCGTAGGACAAGCCGCAACCGCGCTGGGCGTGTGCGGCGGCCGCCTTGCAGAGTTCCCGCCACGCGGGTTCATCCAACGTTGAACGCGGGGTATCGCAAGCGATGGTGAACATAATGGGGACCTCCAGAAAATGGCCAGGGCCTCCCCCGCATGGGGAAGGAACCCCGGCAGGTGGATGAAGAACACCGCGCATGCGGCGTCTGCTCACGCAGCTTGTGGTTCGGCCTGGCGGCTCCACTCCTGCGTCTTGAAGTCCAGCGCGTAGCCCAGCTCGCCCAGGCGGGCGATCTGCGCGCGCAGGGTGCGGCGGTCGATGGTCGAATCCAGTTTCACGGACTCGCCCAGCGGCCACAGCAGGCCGAACAGCGCGGCGTCACCGTCTTCGGTGCTGCCGGGGGCAGCGGCCGCAGCAGGCGGTGGCGCATCCACGCCGAAGGGCGTGGTATCGACCAGCGGGTCCGCGGACGCCTGCACGGGTGCGGGCTTGGCAGGCCTGGATGCCTTGGCGGGCTTGGCCGGCGTTGCCGCAGGCTGCGCCCCTTGCTCTTCATCGAGCGGATCGACGTCCTGGGTGGCGAAGCTGCGGGCTTCGTCGCGGCTCAGTTTGTCGATGCCATTGAGCGTCATCCCGTCGAGGCTGGCGCGGATCTCGAACCGCATGCCGCCCCCGACCGGGTAGGACTTCGGAAAGATGTAGCGGATCACAAACTCCCCGTCGTATTTCCCTTCGGGGTACTGCTCCAGTTCCGGGTCTTTGACCTCGAACGTACCGAGGTGCGTCGCGAGGCGGCCGACCGTGAACGGGCCGTTCTTGCCGCGAATGGTGCGCAGCGTGAGCTGGCCGGGGACGACGATGGGCGCGACCGATTTCTCGGGTGCCGGTGTGGCTGCCATGATGGTTCTCCTTGAAGAATAGGAAAAAGCAAGGCCCCGTGAGGGGCCATGCCGGATCAGAACGAAGCAGCCAATGCCGGCTCCTGCTCCTCGACTTGCGCCTCGGGCTCGCGCTCGGCGGGCTCGGCAGGCTGGTCTGCAGCGGGGTCGGCAGCAGTGTCGATGGCTTCGTCGGCTTCGGACGCGGATGCGTCTTCGGCCGGCGACGCCTCGGCTTGCGCCTGGCTCGTCGGATAGACCTGGGTACCGTCGATCTTGATGAGACCGATGTGGACCAGCGTCGATTCCAGGCTTGCGGCCGGTTCCCCGGCGTGCTCGCCCTTGGTGCGGATGTACGGATCGATCTTCATGTCGTTCAGACGGAAGGCGATCAGGACCTTACGGTCCCCCTCGATGGCCTGGACGCACCGGCGAGCCAGATGCTCGGCTTCCGGGGTGGCGACGATGATGTCGAAGTACCGATACTCCGGTTCATCGACAGGCCCGGCCAGTGCTGCGACCGTGCAAGAGAGGAACGAGTCGCCAGCCTTCGGGGTGACGTCCTTCACACGATTGAGATAGCCGATGCCGCGGGTGATCAGCTCGTGCTGCTCGATCGAAGCCAGTTCGGCCCGGTCGATCAGTTCGGCCTTGAGCAGTCGCGCCTTGAGGGACGCGGCGGCCTGACCCTTCTGCTCACCCTTGTCGCGGATGTACGCATCGCCCCACAGGTCACCGAGGCGAAAGCGCACCAGCGGGCGCTGCTTGGGATCGTCAACGCCGATGTAGCGCTGAACGAGCTTCTTGGCCTCGGCTCCCGAGACCTTGACGTCGAAGTAGCGGTAGCTGGGGTCCCGGGCGGGGCCGACCAGCGCGGCGATGGTGCAAGCCAGGAAAGGCTGCGCACGGCGGCCGCCCCGGACGGGCACTTCACGGACACGCTGGATGTAGCCGATGCCCGAGGTGTGGAGGTCGAAATACGATTTCTCGTTGGACGTGGTGTTCATGGTGAATCTCCATTGGGATGAAGCGGAGACACACCGGCCCACGCATGCGGGGAAGGTGCGTGACCCCGCGGTGGGTTGATAAGGCGAAAGCATCCGCCACCAGAGGCTGGTGGCCGCTCGCGGAAGGATGCGGTGCGAGCTGGCTCGGTCACGCAGTGGGAACTGCGCCGCAACCTCGAAGACCGATGGTTGCCTGGCATGTCGCTGACGACGTCAGCAGGCATGGGGCCAGCATGGCGGGGCCTCGCGCGCGCGGCAGCAATCAATCGGCACCCGGGCGCTTCCCTTTGTCCGCGCCACCCGGCGCCTGTCACAGGCACTTGGCGCCGCGCAGGTGCTCGGGGGTATCGGCGCGCGGACGGCCGGGACGGCTCCAGGCGCCGCCACCGCGCGCGCCGATCAGCCGCCAGCCGGCGGCGCGCAGGCTGGCGCCACCTTCGTCGGGCATGGTGTAGGTGAGCAGGCGTATGTAGCCCAGCGCCCTTGCCGCCTGCCAGGCCGCGCCGTAGAGCTTGCTGCAGGCGCTGGGTGTGCCGTCGGTGCACAGCCGCGTGACTTCCAGCGTCCAGGTGCCGCGCGACCGGGCGGCCGACAATGGCCACGCCGTGGATCAGGTCGCTGTCGCTCAGCGTGACGGCCAGGGCGAACTTCGCGCCCTGGACCGGGCGGTGGTGGCGATGGTGCGACAGAACGAATGCATTGGCCGTGCGCAGCGACACCGGTAGGAGGTGCAGCCTCGGCGAGGTCGATGGCGTGTTCATGCGGTTGTCTCCGGTGGCATGCCGGCGTTGTGGCCGGCGGGGCGTGCCTCGGCGGCTGGAGACAAACGCGCACGCGCGGCGATGGCGGCGGTGCGAACAAAAGAAGGCCCCCGATGCGGGGGCTGCGAGGCGGTTGCCGCGTCAGGCGGGAGGCACCACTGCTAAGGACAGGTGCGTGGCGGTGGCGGAAAGCACGAGATCGTCCGCCGAGTGCTGGAGGCGCGTGAACAGGCCGTCCTTCGGGTCGAAATACTCCGCGAAGTCATCGCCGCCCAGCTCGCGGCCGGCGAGGTGCCACCAGTCATCGAACGGGTCGGTGTCCGGGTTGCATCCGACGGCGTAGGCGAGCAGTGCCTGGCGCCCATCCGGGCGACGCTCCCCACGCTCGGCGAGGAAGTACACGCCCTGATCCTTGACCAGGACAATGCGGCACTGATTGGGGACGTCTCAGAAAACGGAAAAAATCGTACGCTAAGCCGGTTGCAGCGGTCGTAGCGGCCTGAACTTGCCCGCGCCGATCTTGGCGCTGCTGCGCCAGAGGTAATCGCCGGTCAGGTTGATGTGCTCCCAGCCCAGCGGCGACAGGTACTGCAACAGGGCGTCATCGACAGTCTGGCCGTGACCGCGTAAGGCGTTTGAGGCCCGTTCCAGATAGACCGTGTTCCACAACACTATGGCCGCCGTCACCAGGTTGAGGCCGCTGGCCCGGTAGCGCTGCTGCTCGAAACTGCGGTCGCGGATTTCGCCCAGCCGGTTGAAGAACACGGCGCGGGCTAGCGCGTTGCGGGCTTCGCCCTTGTTCAGTCCGGCATGCACGCGGCGGCGCAGCTCGACGCTTTGCAGCCAGTCCAGGATGAACAGCGTTCGCTCGATGCGGCCCAGCTCGCGCAGCGCCACGGCCAGGCCGTTCTGGCGCGGGTAGCTGCCGAGTTTCCTGAGCATCAGCGAGGCCGTCACCGTGCCCTGCTTGATCGAGGTGGCCAGCCGCACCTTGGCGTTGATCGCCTTGCCGGACGCCTGGAACTGCTGCTGATGCTTGTGCTTGGCAGCGTTGAACAGCTTGCCCAGGATGCGGTCGTGCAGGTCGATGATTTCGTCGGTGACGGTGGCCATGCCCTCGATGGCGAGCGCACCAGGGTCGCGTAGCGGCGCTGTGCCTCGAACTTGGCCAGATCGGCGGGCGTCATCTGGCCGCCTTCGCGGGCGATCTTGAGCAGGCGGTTCTGGTGCACCGACCGCTCGATGCCGGAAGGCAGGTCGAGCGCCTGCCAGGCTTTGAGGCGCTCGATGTGTTCGAGTATGTGGCGCGAGTTCGGCTTGACGGGCGACTGGCGCAGCCAGGCCAGCCAGGTCGTCTTGCCGTTGTCGTGGCGCTTGAGCAGATCGTCGAGGCGGTGCCGGTGGGTGGCCGACAGGGGATCGGACAAGGCCGCGTAGATGCGGCGGTTGGCGCGGCTGTAGGCGTTCATCGAACACCTCCCTTTTCCTCATCCGGCGCAACAGGACAGTTGCTTCACGTCCTTGTTGAAGGTCTGCGCCGCGAGCTTCAGTCCCTCGACCATGGTCAGGTAGGGGAACAACTGGTCGGCCAGCTCCTGCACGGTCATCCGGTGGCGGATCGCCAGCGCGGCCGTCTGGATCAGTTCGCCCGCTTCCGGCGCGACCGCCTGTACGCCGATCAGCCGCCCTGAGCCAGCTTCCGCCACCAGCTTGATGAAGCCGCGCGTGTCGAAGTTGGCGAGCGCCCTCGGCACGTTGTCGAGCGTCAGCAGCCGGCTGTCGGTCTCGATGCCGTCGTGGTGCGCTTCCGCCTCGCTGTAGCCCACGGTCGCCACCTGCGGATCGGTGAACACCACCGCCGGCATCGCCGTCAGGTCCAGCGCCGCGTCGCCGCCGGTCATGTTGATCGCGGCGCGCGTGCCGGCCGCCGCCGCCACATAGACGAACTGCGGCTGGTCGGTGCAGTCGCCGGCAGCAAAGATGTGCGGTGCGCTCGTGCGCATGGCGCGGTCGATGACGATGGCTCCCTGCGCATTGACTTCGACGCCTGCCGCTTCAAGGTTCAGGCTGCGCGTGTTCGGCGCGCGACCGGTGGCGACCAGCAGCTTGTCGGCGCGCACTTCCCCCTGCCCGGTGGTGAGCACGAATTCCCCGCCCGCATAGGCAACGTGGCTCGCCTGGGTGTGGTCCAGCACCTCGATGCCCTCGGCGCGGAAGGCGTCTGTTACGGCTTCCCCGATGGCCGGGTCTTCTCGGAAGAACAGCGTGCTGCGCGCCAGGATCGTGACCTGGCTGCCCAGCCGGGCGAAGGCTTGCGCCAACTCGACCGCCACCACGGAGGAACCAATCACGGCCAGCCGCTCGGGGAGCGAGCTGCTTTCCAGCGCCTCGGTGGAGGTCCAGTGGGGTGTGTCCGCAAGGCCCGGGATTGGCGGAAGCGCCGGGCTCGCGCCGGTGGCAATCAGGCAGCGGTCGAAGTTCACCTCGTGCGTGCCGCCGTCAGCGGTCGCCACGGTCAGCGTGCGCGTGTCCCTGAACCGGGCCTCGCCGCGCAGCACGGTGATGGCCGGAGTGCTTGCCAGGATGCCTTCGTACTTGGCATGGCGCAGCTCCTCGACGCGGCCTTGTTGCTGGGCCAGCAGCCGCTCGCGCAGTACAGCGGGCGCTGCGGCCGGCAGGCCAGCATCGAACGGGCTTTCGCGGCGCAGGTGGACGATGTGCGCGGCGCGGATCATGATCTTGGACGGCACGCAGCCGACATTGACGCAGGTGCCGCCGATGGTGCCGCGCTCGATCAGCGTGACGCGGGCGCCTTGCTCCACGGCCTTCAAGGCAGCCGCCATCGCCGCGCCGCCGCTGCCTATCACAGCCACGTGCAGCGCTTGTTCACCGCCAACATGCTTCGTTTCGCCACCGAGCCAGCCCAGCGCCTTGTCTAGCAGGCCGGCAGGCTTGTTCGGCGTGTCGGTAAGCCGTGCGCGATAGCCGAGCGTGGCCACTGCGGCAACCAGCGGGGCCACGCTCACGCCTGCATCCGCCTCGATTTCGGCCTGCCGCTGCGGATAGGACACCGAGGCCGCGCGCACGCCGGGCACGTTCGTCAAAGCCTGCTGGACGTGCTCGGCGCACGACGTGCAGGTCATGCCTTCGATGTGGAGGGTGATCGCCTCGGCCATGATTACGCCCTCACTGCTTGACGCTGGACGGGTAACCCGCGTTTGCGGTGGCCTTGGTCAAGGCGTCGGCATTGGTCTTGGCCTCGTCGAAGGTGACGACGGCCTCCCGCTTCTCGAAGCTGACTTCGGCCTTCTCGACGCCGGCGACCTTGGACAGAGCCGTCTTGACCGTGATCGGGCACGCGGCGCAGGTCATGCCGGGCACCGACAGGGTGACGGTCTTGGTGGCAGCCCAGGCGGGCGCGCTTAGAGCGGCGGCCAGGGCGATGAGGGTGGTGAGGGTGGTGAGTTTCTTCATGGTGATCTCCTTTCAGTAGAACAGCGGCAGGACGTAGGGAAACGCGAGGGCAACCAGAACCAGGGCGGCCACGATCCAGAAGATCACCTTGTAGGCAGTCCGCACTTGGGGCACAGCGCAAACGTCGCCGGGCTTGCAGGTATGGGCTGGTCGGAAGATGCTGCGCCAGGCGAAGAACAGCGCGATGAGCGCTGCGCCGATGAAGATCGGCCGATACGGCTCCAGCACGGTCAGGTTGCCGATCCACGCGCCAGAGAAGCCGAGCGCGACCAGGACAAGGGGGCCGAGGCAGCAGGCCGAGGCGAGGACGGCCGCGACGCCGCCGGTCGCCAGTGCGCCGCGGCCGTTCTTGGGTTCCGACATAAGGTTCTCCTTCCGGGACTTCGCTTGATGCTGTAACGTTACTTCCGTAGTCAACTACGGAGTCAAGCGCCATGGAGAACGCTCAAGAGAATCTGACCATCGGGGCCTTCGCCAAGGCAGCCCGGGTCAACGTGGAGACGATCCGCTTCTATCAGCTCAAGGGCTTGCTACCCCAGCCGGAGCGGCCCTACGGTCGCATCCGCCGCTACGGGCAGGCGGACGTGGCGCGGGTGAAGTTCGTGAAGTCAGCCCAGCGCCTGGGATTCAGCCTGGATGAAGTCGGCCAGCTCCTGAAACTGGAGGACGGCACCCATTGCAGCGAGGCGGCCGAACTGGCTGCTCACCGGCTGGCCGATGTGCGCGCACGCATGGCGGACCTCACGCGGATGGAAGAGGCCCTGTCGACGCTAGTGAGAGAGTGCAACGCGCACCATGGCAATGTTTCCTGCCCGTTGATCGCAGCTTTGCATTGCTGCTAAAGGGCCCACTTCGGCTCTTAGCGTACGATTTTTTTCCGTTTTCTGAGACGACCCCTGATTGGCGATGGCTTCGGTCAGCACGGGGCGCAGGTCAGCGCCTTTGAATCGCAGTGACATGGATGAAATCTCCTGTGTGGAAGAATGAGAAAGGCCTCCATCCGATGGGATGAAGGGCCTGTAGTGCACGCGGCCGGAACGGCTGGAACGCCGTGGCGGATGCCTCGGGTCAGCCGCAGGACCGCCTGGTTTCGCTGCGGGGCGTCATGCCGGGACGGCCTGGCGCTTGCGGGCCGCTTTCGCGTCGAGGATGCTCACGTCGATCTGGCGCCAGCGCCCGTCGTCGATGAGCCTCTCCAGCACTTCGCCGAGCATGTCGAAATACACCTCGTCGTGCCGATCGACCAGTTCGACCGATTCACCGTTCTGACGGTGCAGTTCCACCACGTAGGTGTCTCCGCCGCGGTCGTAGAGGATCGTCACCCGGCCCTCGAACTTCGCGGTCGAGACCGTGAAGCTGATCGCCGGCGGGGTCTCGATGATCTTGGAGGGCGTGGGATCGACCCAGGTGAAGTCGCGGGCACCGGCATCCACCAGCATGTGGGTGATGCGCCGGAAGCGATCGGGGGCCGGCATCTCCTCCAACTGCTCGATGAGCTGGCCCAACTCCATGCACTGCGGCGTGGGAATGGGCAGCTTGGCCGGCGCCGAGCCGAGGATGTGCCTCGTGATGGTGTACGGCGTGCCGTCCGAAGTCTCCTCGGTGATGACCTCCGGCGTGTCCGCGCGCAGTCCGTCGAAGCGACGACGGGCATAGGGTTGGACATGCACCTTGGCGCCTTCGGCAGGAACCGTGGTCACCAGGCTGGGATCGAGCACCGCGAACTCGGAAGGCTTGAGCTTGACGACGATGGCATCGTCGGTCGCGGCGACCACCTTGCCGTCGAAGGGTTGGGGGTCGATGGCGAAGCCCAGCGTTGAGGACAGCGGCTGATCATCGAACACGCGGTACTTGAACGACCGCACGTTGCGGGGCACATGGCCTGCGACCAGCGAAGGCATCATGGATTTGATGAGGGAACGATCCATGGGGAAACTCCTTGAGGAAAAACAAGGGATTCCCCGCCCGCAAGGGAGAGGTCCCTTGTGGGTGGCGTGGATGGACGCGGTAGGTCCGTAGGAAGAAACGACCAGCACGGTTTCCCGCGCTTGCAGCCTCGAAGGTCTCGACTGCCTGGGCATGTGCCGGCAACGCCGACGAACATGGGGCAAGCATGGCCCTGGGGCGGTCTGCCTGCCCGCAGGAAACGGCACCGCACCACAACCGTTTTCCTGTGCTGCGGGCAAGAAAAAGCCCCTCGAAAGGGGCTGGAGGAATCAGGCTTGGTACACGAAGTAGTGCTCGCGCTGACGCGGAAAGAACACGTGTTTCCACGTGTCGCCGCTTGTGTTGCCACCGTCGAAGACGACCATTTCGTAGTCGTCCACGTCGGTGTCCACCAGGTCGGCGCTGGCGATATGGCGCATGTGCAGCATGCCGCTCATGCGCTCGAATACCAGGATCTGGCCGATGGCATCGTCCTGGCTCATGGCGTTGACGCAGGCTCCAAGCTGGTGCTCGAAGTCGGATGCGGGTGTGATGAGGTCGGGGAACATGGGATCGCTCCTGTGAAAGTGCGCCGGCCCGGCTCCCTGGTGGGAGACGGGCCGGCATGCGGTGATGAAAAGGAAGGCTGGAGATGTGTCTGGCAGCTATTCGCCGGCCAGCGGCAGGCCCGGCAACACGGGTGCGTCGGCATCGAGGATGAGGATGCGCACGTCGGCCTGGCCGGCCAGTGCAAGGATCTGTGCCAGGTCGTCCGGCATGCCCTTGCTGCGGTGCTCCTGCCGAAGCTGCTCGGCGGTGATCCCCTCGACGTCCTGCAGGTGCTGGTCCGTCCAGGGCGTGGAGACCAGCTTGACGCCGATCGCCGGGCTGTAGGGAACCCGGAACGCAACGAACAAAAAGGCCTCCGGCGTCGCGAGGTCCGCCAGGTTGGCCAGGTACTGGCCGGTTTCATGGCTGATGTGCGCGCTGCTGACTTCCCAGCACCGGCTGTAGTAGCCGGTCTCGAAGCTCAACCGCTGCACGACTTCCCGTGCGGCCTCGGCCGAATAAGTGTCGCCGACGTGGACGGGGCGGCCGTCGAAGTCGTCGCCGTGGATCGCGTACACCACGGCACCCACCACGCCTTCGCCGCTGACGCCTTCAACGGCATCGCATTCGGCCATCAGTGCGGCGCCGACAGGTTCGGTGCCAGTCCTGACCACCGCGAAGCCGCCGGTGACGATGCAGGGGGAAGAAACCAGTGCCTCGTCGGAGAGGTGATGCTGGCTCGGGTGGATGTTTCGCCAGACATGCGGGCTTCCGTCCTCGTGGCTGATGGACAGCGTGCGGACGATTTTCAGATTCCAGTAGCCGCGTAGAAAGGGATTGGGATTCTGGGACATGGGATTTCTCCAACAGAATAATGATGGAGCCAATCCCCGCCACCGGGAATTGACCCCGGTGGGTGGAAAGAAAGGGAACAGCGTCAGGTGGCGCTGATCGTTGGCGTTTGGGCCAATCGCTCGGCGACGCGCCGGCGCAAATTCATGCGGAATGGCTCGTCGCTGACGCCCGCCAGCAGATTGATGGTCTCCAGCGCGAGCAGGGCCGAAGCCTCTTCGATGTCGGCGGCCACAATGGCCTTGCGCAATTGGTCGCCGAGCTGGAGGGCCTGGGAGGAGGAGCTGATGACGCGAACCGCGCGGCTCAGGTAGCAGCCGTTGCCGCCGAACTCGAATAGCCGCGGCTTGCTGCAATACCAGCATCCCTCGAACTGGATGGCGGTCAGGTGGTGGCCGTCATCGAACCGGGTGGCGATCAGAAACAATGCGTCGAGATCGGCGGTGTCCTCGAACGAATGACGGTCGATCAAGTTCCCCAGCTCTTCGTCCTCATCGGCACGGAAGTGCACGGCGAGCAGT
>Ga0209933_1000813_pt1 | contig 44381 bp, 35 predicted proteins | sample ThiBiot_300_biof_FD_183944 | JGI IMG/M metagenome (GOLD analysis project Ga0209933, IMG submission 183944) | Wastewater bioreactor microbial communities from Cape Town, South Africa - Thiocy_cont_300_biof (SPAdes) | ecosystem: Engineered > Bioremediation > Thiocyanate > Unclassified | place...
ACTAGTTAATCCCGTGGCCGTTGGTGTACTGGCCTATGTGATGATGCACAGCCCTACATTAGGCCGGGCGCTGGAAAAACTTTGTCATTATCAGGATATTGCCTGCGAAGGAGTTGCCACCACCGGGCAACTAACTGGCAATCAATATATTCTATCGTTACGAATCACCAGTACCGATATTCGATACCCGGATTATACCTACAATTCCGAACTGTCGGTCTATCTGGCGGCCATGCGGGCGTTGACAGGGATCACTATAACGGCAAAGGAAATTCAATTTGCCTATCCGCGTCCCATCGATATTCGGGAGCATGAGCGGGTATTTGCCCCCGCGAAACTCTCCTTCGATGCCCCTGAAACAGTCATGATTCTCGATGCCTCTCTGCTCGACCTTCCTATCTTAAATGCCAGCCCAACTCTGTCGGCGCTATTTGAGAAGCATGCCAAAGATTTACTCGACAAACTAAAAACACCAACCATCAGCAGCCGGGTCAAAACAGAAATTGTCACGATCATGAAAGGCGAAGAACCTACCCTGGCTACCGTAGCCGACCGATTGGCCATGGGCATTCGGACTTTGCAGCTACGGCTGAAAGAGGCAGGTACCTCTTACCAGCAATTACTCGATGAAACTCGGAAGGAACTGGCGGTTCGGCACTTGCGTGAACCCAATCTCAGTACTACCGATATTGCTTACCTGCTCGGTTTTGCTGAACCCAGCGTCTTTTTCCGGTCGTTCAAAAAATGGACAGGCCAAACGCCGGGAGCTTTCCGAATGGCCTCGTAACGTGTTACAGATCTCCCAGACTGGTATGTTTGAAACTATCGAAGTATTTCAGGCCGTAACCCATCGTTCGGTCCATGCTTGAATGGGCAAACAAAATAACCCCGGCCAGCATCAACTGCTGATTACCCAACATCAGCCCTACCAGCCCAATCGCAATCCCCAAACCTTTGTGGTGCACGATATTGTATAGAACAGCTCCAATAGCCGGATTAACCAGATAACCAATCATGCTGATGTCTGGCACCAAAATCAGGGCAGGAAACCACCACCAGGCAAAATTTAGTCGAGAAAATAAATAAATAGCGGCCAGGAATTGAATCAACTCTTCTGATTTCAGTAAGGTCTTCATTGGTTTGTGTCTCTTTAGTACATGACAAAGGTCCGACGAACACCAAAATCGGTCGCTGACAAAGCACGCAATTCCACTGACCTTTCACGAAAAAATGAAGGCTGGCAGCCCTAGTAGACTAACAAATAAGTTCTGAGTTAGCAGAATACGATAACTTATTAAATTTGGCAACACTTATCAGAAAAGTTGCGTAACCGTGAGTAGCATTACTTACCAGAACAAGCCTATATTGTGAAACACTGTTTACTCTTCTTGTTTCTGTTTTGTCAACCCATCTGGGCACTTGCTCAGATTATTGAGATTGACACCAGTGAAACGGCCCCACCGCCTATCCGCCGGAACGTACTCACTGACGACCCGGAACAACGTTCCACTTTGCCCCGATCAAGTACCAGCCGAACCGCAAGTGGCCGACAGTCCGATTATTTACTACTTCATCAGCTTCGTGAAATTCAAACCTGGTCTGTGGCTATAGAAGGTGGCTTTCGGAGCGATGCCAGTAATCTAACAAACACGTTCAATCGACTGGTTAGCAGTGCTACTCAGTTTAAAGGTGTCTGGAGCGTACTGGCAGGATACACATATCGGAATGCCTGGGCAGTCGAAACAGGCTATGCGCGGGCTCCCATTCATCTGAACATCACCATTGCAAATGGAAGCCAGCCCCTGGTGTTTACGTATCAGAATAGTGGAAGTGGTATTCCGGTGCGGCTAAAACGCCGGATTGGCTCTGGTAAAAAAGCCGAAAATGGTACAGGTTTCTGGGTTACAGGTGGCGCCTGGCTTATTCCTAATGGCACGAAACAACTGGACGACTTCAAACTAATCGGGTATATTTATGGGGGTCGTAACAACCGTATCGATACCCTCCGGCTCGACAACATAACCAGTACAAACCAGATTACCGGGCTTGCAGAGGCAGGTTTCGAGTACAACGTGCGCTTATCCTCTTCGCTAGAACTAGGGGGTTATTTACGAAAATTTTGGGGGCTTGGTGATGCCCTTCGATCCGATATGATTTATTCGGTCAACAAATCCTCTATTCAATACGCATCTGCTACGGCCAATGGCACTGGCTGGGGATTTGGTATGTCACTTCGGTACATATATGGCAAGCAGCACGAACTAAAGCAGGAACGAGATCGATAGCACCGTAAGCCTACTCAACCAGTTTTTTTACGTCAAGTACCCGAATGTTATTCGCACTGGCTTTTTGAAGAGTGTCTGTCGAATAGGTCGACAGCCGGACGTTTTCCTGCATATCCGCCCGCTTTTGGATATGTTGTTCAAGATATCGGTCGAGGTGTTTACCTTCCAGTCCATAGCTAAAGAAGAGAGAAACCCGTTCGCCTTGCTGCTCGCGAAACAGAAAGTCGGGCAGGCGATTTTCAAGCCCAACGTGCAGCGGTAGATTAGTAAGCACTTTCATCCGCCGGGCATTTCCGCTATGTAGAGTCCGCATGTTCCAGACGACAATATCCCCCGCGCGGGTGTCGGCAAATACATCGGCCCCATCGGCTGCGTTATGGCTACCAGCCTTAAAGCGAATGCCGCCACTGTAGGTATCGTGATTCTGCAAATAAATACCAAACCGGATGAGCGGATACGGGCCATCCCAATCAGTTCCCTGTCCAAACTGATACCGATCAATATTATCACGGTGAAAACCACGGGTTCCGGTGCCAATCTGATAGGTACTGTCGGAGAAGTAAACGGGCGTATCGCCCAGAAGTTCGGTAGCAATGGCTACAATTCGTGGATCATAAATTACCCAGCCCAGCTTCTCCTTACTCAACAAATCACCTTTTACGGAAGCAGCCTGCTTTACCTGTTTAACGAGGCCTAGTTTCTGCTGTTGGTCTCGATAGGTATAGGCTGCCTGCCGCAATTGGGTTACTTCATCGGGTGTAAAAATGTTCCGAACGATAAGATACCCCTGTTCATCAAATTGCTCCCGGCGTGTCATCATATTATTTAGCCCAAAACGGCATTCACTTTTTTACCTAACGTTATTTATGAGAGTTTTTCTCGTAGAATCTGTAAAATCAATTCCTGACCAGCTACCAATTTTTCCTGATTCACTTTAAGTTCTTCGTAAGCTTTTGTTAACTGACCTTGTCCTATTTTTAAGATTTCCTGGCCAATTCGCAATTCATCATAATTTGCCTCTATCCGTTCTTGACCAATTCGTAATCCATCATAATTTGCTTCTATCCGTTCCTGACCTAGGCGTAATCCATCATAGTTTGTCTCTAATCGTTCCTGACTTAGACGCAATCCATCATAGTTGGCCTCTAATCGTTCCTGTCCAAGTCGAAGTTCATCATAGTTTACCTCCAACCGTTGCTGACCAAGTCGAAGTTCATCGAAGTTTTCGTTTAAGCTCTTCTGTTCAAGTCGAAGCTCATCCTGACCAGCTTGCAATATCTCCAATTGTTTTTGCGTGGTAACGGTTAGATTTGCTAACCCACTGGCTGTAAGCTCTCCTGTTTTTTTTACCTGGTCGAGTTCACTTTTTGTATTGGTAGCCAATTCAACAAGCTGGCCTTGTCCTTCGATCAAGCGATCAATCTTCTGAAGTGAATCAGCCATTAGTGGCTCCAACTGATCAAGTCTACGATTAGGGGTCATTTAGCGAATATAATTAGTAAAGCGTCGGGCAATATACCTATTCGCAATATACACAACAAGAATTTAGCAACCAATACAAACCTAAATGCATACTTAAAAACACGCTACCCGTCTATAATAAGTCTGGAAGCAGTCTGCATCCCAAAACTTTTGCGCCTATCGTGTATCCGTCAGTTGGCTATCTGGCCTGCTGAGACAAACTCAACGGTAGCCACTCGGGCCATATCATCCCAGAAACTAGGATACGATTTAGCAACTACGCCCGGTTCTTCAATGATAATTTCTTCCCGCATGGCTACAGGTGCAAACGCCATAGCCATCCGGTGATCGTCGTAGGTCTTGATGATGGCTGGAACCGTGTGTGTCTGGTCCATTCGTCGAACTTCATACCGATGGTTAGTCTCTATTTCAACTAACTCGGCGCCAATTTTTTGTAATTCAGCCTGTAGAGCGGCTACCCGGTCGGTCTCTTTGATTTTCAGACTTTCGATACCCGTTAGTCGTAGCGTAATTCCTTTTACAGCTGCACAAACCGCCACCGTCTGCGCCAGGTCAGGGCAATCGGTAAAATCCCAGGCCAGCGACTCAGCAGCCGGGCGTTTGGTGAGCCGAACGCCCTGTTCTGTAAACGTGCTTTCGACACCTAACAATCGCATAATCGACACAATAGCACTGTCGCCCTGCAACGATTTTGGTTTTAACCCCAACAGGAAGATCTCAGCCGTTTCGTCAAGCGCTAAAGCTGCTACGCTATACCAGTAACTGGCTCCCGACCAATCCGACTCGATAGTATAGTTTGTAGGGGTATACGGCCTGGGAGCTACAGTAATCGTTTTCGAATCCCAGTCAGCCTGCACATCGGCCCCGAAGCAGATCATTTGCTCCAGTGTCATTTCAATGTACGGACGCGACCCGATAGCCCCGGTCAATTCCAGGGTCAGCCCATTGGGCAAGGTAGGAGCAATCATCAGCAAGGCCGAAATATACTGGCTACTTACATCACCCCGAATTTGCACTCGGTTGGTATCCGAAGGCTTAAACCCATTCAATTGCAGCGGAGGATAGCCATCTTTGTTCAAATAGGTAATATCGGCACCCAGGGTTCGCAACGCATCGACCAGAATACCAATGGGCCGTTCACACATGCGCGGGGTACCCGTCATCGTTTTACTCTGTCCAGTTGCTGCAAAATACGCCGTCAGAAAACGCATTGTCGTACCTGCATCCAGTACATCGGCGGTATTGTCATCGCGGGCGGTCGACAGGTTATGCAGATCCGATTGAAAGCCGGTCAGGGCATCAATGATCAGTGCACGATTACTTTCACTTTTCGACGAAGCCAATGGAATTGTAGCCTGGACAAGACCAGGGCTGGTTAGGCTGGCAGGAGGAGTTAAACGAGCAGCGTTCAAGCAGTTTATTGTTTAGAATTTTCAGTTTATGCTAGGCGAATACAAAACTTCGTGTGTTAGCCCACCATAAACTGAAAACCGTAAAAGAATTTATTCACAAAAAAACGAAAAATCGGGTAGATTCCGGCCATCATTTGTCTGTAATACGAAGTAAAAGCTCCATCCTTACATGAATCAGTTTGTTAATGCGACCGTCTTTACTGGCGATGAATGGCTTACCAATGCAACCGTCCGCGTAGAAAACGGCCGGATTCAGGAAATTACAACAGCCGACAATATTTCTACCGATATAACGTCCAGCATCGATCTGGCTGGCGATTATCTTATTCCTGGCCTCATCGATCTTCAATTATATGGCGGTTCGAATCTGTTCTTAAACGAAGTGCCGACCCCGGATACGGTTCGGCATATTTATAATTCGCATGCCCAAAATGGCACGACCACACTCCTGCCAACCATTCACTCAACCTCGCTGGCTGTTATGCAACAGGCGATGGCAGCCGTAGCGGTTGCCCGAGACGAAGACCCATTTGGGGTACCGGGGCTGCACATTGAAGGGCCTTATTTCAACCCTGTCAAGCGGGGAGCCCATAGCATGGCGTATGTACGAACGCCCGCCGAAGGTGAACTGGAAGCTCTGTTCAGTACAAATGCCGATATCATCCGTATACTAACACTGGCTCCTGAAATTTTTTCGCCTGAGCAGTTTGAGACCATCAAGCAGCTGAAGCATCCTAACACGCTACTTTCGCTGGGCCATAGTAATGCCACATATGAGCAGGCTACAGCCGCCTTCGACAATGGTGTGCCGCTTTCTACGCACCTGTATAATGCCATGCGAGGTTTCGAAAGTCGAGAGCCGGGTGTTGTCGGGGCCGTATTCGACCATCCTACTGTTCGGGCCAGCATCATTGCAGACAGCTACCATTGCAATCCCACCACCATCCGCATTGCCTACCGATTGCTTGGCGAACGATTATTTCTTATTTCGGATGCTCTATTCGCCAATCCCCCCCGCCCTTCGTTCACCTTAGGCCAGTTTGTCGTTCATTATGAACCAGATAGCAACGGCCCAGGGCGTTATGTCAACGATGAAGGTAATCTGGCAGGTTCCGCTATAACGCTGATCGACTGCGTTCGGATAGCGGTTGAGCAAGCGGAGATTCCATTGACCAATGCGCTTCGCATGGCTTCAACGGTTCCAGCCGACATTATCGGCATGGGTCATCAACTGGGAAAGATTCAGCCAGGGTACGTCGCTAACCTGGTACGGACAGATCAATCACTCCACACAAAAGGGGTCTGGACCCAGGGTGTAGCTATCCGTTGAGGGCTGTACCCTACCCTTTCCTCTCTAATAATCTAACGTTACTCTCGAACGGTAGCTGGCTCAGATAAACCCCATCTTGCACAGCTATTTTTCGGGGGTAATTTGTTTTAGTTGAACCACTGCGCTTACGGTTTATCAAGTAAGTATAAATACGGATATATATAAAACAGACAAAGGAAAAATAGAAGCTATATAATTTTCTGTTGTACTATTTATATAATTCAGTATTATATTCTATATTTACACTTGACAACGTTATTATAGTTTGTAATTTCGACTAAGTACAACAAAATATACTCTCAAATCGCGCAATAGAATTCTAATTGAGAGGCACTCTATCAAAGAAGCTATTAGCCAGAAACTAACTCGTAGTCGATACGCTATAGCCTGATTTCAATAGTAATTTTTCGCCTTCTGTATGGGTCGTAAAAGCCCTGTCAGGTTGTGTATTGTCTTGTCGTTAAAACTAAGTATTACTTACCGTTCAACTTATCAATATGATGAAACCGTACGAATCAATCAGCGGATACACAACAGGCCGAAGATATTCTCCTGGAATTCTACTTTATCGGTCGCCAACCGGCCTGACAATGGGGCGATCTGAGGTGCGACACTCCACTAAGCAGCACATGGCCAATTTAAGCCAACAACACCCCTCCGAATCTCATCGACAACGAAGCTGATTTCTCCTTCTCGTTCACCACTACAGCTATATTCTTTTTAAAGCCAGACAGTTACAGGGTGTACTTCCACACTGACTGCCTTACTTCTGCGCTTTTCTACTCCTTATCCGTGGATTATCCAATCTAACTTTTCATCAATAATTATGAAACAAAAGAGACTTCTACTTCATGTACTACCAGTGCTAGTTACCATGTTGGCACTGGTAACTCTAGTGCCAATAACAACATTGGCTCAGACCCGAAAGATAACCGGAAAAGTCACCTCCAGCGGCAATACCGAAATTTTACAGGGCGTCAATGTCCTGGTGAAAGGCAATAGTCGCAAAGGCGCTATTACAGATGCTCAGGGTATGTTTTCGGTAGACGCTTCGCCGAGTGATGTATTGGTTGTTAGCTTTATCGGCTTCAAATCCAAAGAGATAAAAGTAGGCGATCAAACCAATATTAACGTATCGCTCGACGAGGATGCCACCCAACTGACCGAGCTAGTCGTAACGGGTACACGCAATACAGGACGAACCATTCTGGAAACACCTGTTCCCGTGGATGTCATCTCGATTAAAGACATTATGGGCGATCTTCCCCAAATTGACCTGGCCCAGATGCTTGCCTTCGTTGCTCCTAGCTTCAACGCGGTCCGAAATCAGGGGGGCGACCTCGACTCCCACGTCGATCCGGTACAGCTACGAAATATGGCCCCCAACCAGATTCTGGTACTCGTCAATGGCAAACGGCGGCACACATCGTCGCTCCTGATCGGAACAACAGCCGTCGGTAGTCCTTCCACATCGGTCGATATGATGACCATACCAGCCGCTTCAATTGATCGGGTCGAAATTCTGCGCGATGGCGCAGCCGCTCAGTACGGTTCGGATGCCGTTGCCGGGGTGGTTAACATTATTCTTAAAAAAGGGACGAATAAATTAACAAGTAGCCTGACGGGTGGTGGCTATCTCAACTCAGGCGGGCAGGCTGGCGATCTGACGAAGGCGGGCAAACCCGATGGCTTCAACTACCAGTTCGATGCAAACTATGGCTTCAAGATTGGCGACAAAGGCTTTCTGAACCTGACAGGCCAGATCACCCAGCGTCGGCCAACCATTCGTCAATTTGTAAACGACTGGCAAATCTATGACAATACGTACCTAAATAACCTGCGTACGGACAAATATGGCCGTCCCATTATTACCAATCCCGAACTGGTTAATGCACAGGCAACTGGCAATACAACCTTAGCCACTAGCCTGAAAACAGAATCGGGTTTACTGAGCGCCCGTGGGCTTACTCCCTCTGATTTTTCGGTATATGCGGGTATGCCCGGTATCACGATGGGCTCGATGTTCTACAACGCAGGCTATGAAATCAACGCCAATACGACACTCTACAGCTTCGGAGGCATGTCGTACAAATACCTGAAGGGGTTCTCCTGCTACTACCGTCGCCCGGCTCAAACGGATCGATTCAACTACCTGCTCTATCCCAACGGCTTCCGGCCGCAATTGATCACCAATACAGCCGATATATCCAACACAGTCGGTATCCGCAGCAAACTGGGCGAGTTCAGCGTCGATTTCAGCAACACATTCGGTCGGAATACCTCGCTGATTAGCATGACCAATACCTTCAATGCGTCGATTGGTGCCAACTCGCCGGTCGATATGAACATTGGCACGAACCAGTTCACCCAGAACTCTACCAACCTTGACTTCTCCCGGTATTTCAAGGGAGTTATGAACGGCCTGAACGTCGCGTTTGGTGCGGAGATGCGGGTTGAAAACTACAAAATCATCAAAGGTCAGGAAGAGAGCTACACCTACGGCGACGCGGGCATTCTAACCGCTACGCAGGCAGGGTTGCTGGTTGGCCCAAATGGGTTACCGTTGCAGAATGAAGCCGCTCAGCCGATTGTTGGGGCCGATGGGAAACCGTTGTCAGTCTTTGCCGGTCAACAAATTACGGTCAAAAACTTTGCAGCCAACTGCCAGTGTTTTTCTGGATTCGGGCCTAAAGATGAACGTAACGCATTCCGAACAACGATGGCGGCTTACCTGGATACGGAGCTTGAGCTAACTCAGAAACTCTTGCTGGCGGCTGCCGTACGGATTGAAAACTATTCTGACTTCGGCGGAGTAGCGATCGGTAAATTAGCCGCCCGGTACAACATCGCCAAGAATCTCACTGTCCGGGGCTCTATTGCCTCAGGCTTCCGGGCTCCTTCGTTGCAGGAGTTGAACTTCACGCACACAACTACAGCTTTCATTCCCGATGCTAACGGAGTTCCTCAACCCCTCGACGTTACCACTTATGCAACCAATAGTACAGCCGCACGCGTGCTGGGCATCAAAGGGCTAAGCCAGGAAAACTCCCGGACGTATGGGTTAGGGCTAACCTACCAGCCTACACGGGGTTTTGAGGTCACTGTAGATGCCTATCAGATTGATGTTGATAACCGCATTTTCCAAACCAGCTTCTTTAGTGCCGAGGAAGTAGGCAATCACTACGATGAGGTAATCGGTGCTGGTCAGGCTCAGTTCTTCGTCAATGGGGCCAATGTGCGTTCCAAAGGTCTTGAACTGGTTGGCAATTACACCCAGAATCTGTCCCGCAACAAAAGCCTCACCTACAGCCTGGCAGCCATTTTCAGCAAGAACAGCATACTAAGCCGGAATCCACCCAGCCTGAAAGTAGAGAATCTTACCCCCGATCAGGTAGTCGAAAAATACCTTAGCCGGGATGTGATTGGTCAGTTCGAAACCGGAACACCCCGCACCAAACTTATTGGCTCAGTGATGTTTCGGCAAAACAAATGGGATGTCATGTTACGCGGCACTTATTATGGGAAAATTACAGCCCTTTCTGTATCGGCCGACGATAAGGGGAATTACTACGATCAGACCTTTAAACCCCAGACGATCTTCGACCTAAGCATTGGCTACGCTGTAAATAAAAATCTGAAATTCTCTATTGGTGGCAGCAACATTCTGGACCAGTATCCAGAGATCCTTCGTCCTGAAAACCGTGGTTTTTATCTGTACTCCAACTACCAGCAAGGGTCAAATGGTGCCTATTACTATGGCCGTGTGTCATTCAACCTTTAATGTATCCCGACTATGAAACACCTTGTTTATTTCTTTCGCTCAATGCCTGCTGTAGGTCTTTTGTTTGCACTGCTTGTACTATCAACCTCCTGCGAACAGGAAAACTATGAGCCCATCTATAATACGGCTTCGGGTGGTGGCACACTGACTACATATAAGGCGTATACCCTGGCTTCGACGGATGGGAAAAATATTTATGGGCGTGTTGTCTTTTATAAATACAATACATCGGTTACGCTGGTAGAAGTTGGTCTGTACAACACCGCAACCGGCACATCGTATTCATCCTCGATCTTCCAGGGCAAACTATCAACCGCATCGACTACATCGCTGAAAACGCTGGACACCATCAACGGAGCCACTGGCATATTCTCCAGCAACAAGTACTTCACAATCAATGAAGCGGGCTTCTATGATAAGCTGAGTACATACGATGCCAATGTGAAGATAATGCAGGGCACAACACTGGTAGCCAGTGGCAATATCGGCGTTAATGCAATGCCAGTTGCACAATCGTAAGGTTCGTTTTCAATACGCTCAAAGCACCACATCGATAACGTGTAGGTTAAGAATTTTTCCGCAAAATGTGTTTTTTAATAGCTCTGGATTCTTTTCCAGAGCTATTTTCGTATACAGCCCTACCGACAAAAAACTGTCAATCTACTGGCGTTACTACGGCCGATACTGGTTATACGAATCATCTCAATCCATAGTCTAGTTGGGTTGGTAAATGCTTAATTCATCCTTTCCTACCTGCTCGCGACTCACTAATTTCCCTTGTACAACAGGCGCTTTTATACCTTTCCCCATCAAGCCAGGACTGCGAAATACGCGCATCTCATCCCAAACACCCTCGTCCATAAACGATTGCAACAGTGCCGCTCCGCCCTCGACAAGAACCGATTGAATACCTCGTTGGCGAAGGTCCTGCAAGGTGTGGTTGAGTGATGGAGTGATGGCGTAGTCGAGCGGAAAAAGGGCTGTATCTGCGTTGTGTTCTTCTGGTTCCGATTCGAGACTCCTGTTTACGCTTTGATGATACACGATCGTCGGCTGAGAACCGTCGAATAGATGAAGATCAGCAGGTAAGATCAGGTTGCGGTCCAATACAATGCGAACAGGATTTTTACCGGGCCAAAGGCGGGTATTGAGCTGAGGATTGTCGTTGCAGGCGGTATTGGTACCCACCATAATGCCATCTTCTTCACTCCGCCACCGATGCACCAGCCGATGGGCCAGATTCCCACTGACCTTGACAGGCTTACTACCTTCCCCCCCAAGGAACCCGTCGGTTGTTTCGGCCCATTTCAGGATGATATAGGGACGTTTCTTTTCAAAAAAAGTAAAAAAGCGGGCGTTCAACTGACGGCCCAGTTCGTTCATAACCCCTGTTTCGACCTGAATACCCGCAGCACGAAGCCGAGCAAAACCCTGACCAGCCACGAGCGGATTAGGATCATCATTACAGCAAACGACCCGACCAACCGCTCGTTCGATCAACAAATCGGCACAGGGGGGCTGTTTACCGTAATGCGAGCAGGGCTCCAGCGTTACATAGGCAGTACTTTCGGGCAACAGATGGGTATCCTCTGGCCGAACCGACAGGATGGCGTTGCGCTCGGCATGCGCTTCGCCGTATCGTTGGTGCCACCCCTCTCCTATGATTCGGGCGAAGGGAATGTCAACTTCTCCTTTTCGATCATGTACGATTACACAGCCAACCATTGGGTTAGGGCTCACCCAACCACGACCCAGTGTAGCCAGTTCGAGCGCACGGCGCATAAATGGGTTTTCCATAAACTGTAAACCGAATATCATAAACTTCCCTATTTTTGGCAAAATTACCTGATAGAACCCAATGGCCACCGCCAAACCTCTATACGACCGACTCAGCAAGAACATTACGGCTTACCCGCCCGAAGAAGCGCGGGAAATGGCGTTCATGTTACTCGACCATTATTTCGGACTACGCAAAACGGATGTCCTGACCGATAAACCACTCCCGCCAAACCGCACGGAACCCGACTGGTTTAAAATTCTGGAACGCCTTAATCGCCAGGAACCCATTCAGCATGTTATTGGTACGACGATCTTTTGTGGATTAGAGTTCGAAGTATCGCCTGATGTACTCATTCCAAGACCTGAAACCGAAGACCTGGTTCGGCTTATCATGCACGATTTTGCCGACCGGACCGACGATGTGCCGATCGTGGACATTGGTACTGGTAGTGGGTGTATTGCCATCACCCTGGCCCGGTTTCTCCCCCAATCTGTTGTAACGGGTTGGGATGTTTCGGCCGAAGCGTTAACACTCGCCCACCGTAATGCACAAAACCTGAAAGCGGATGTACAGTTCGAGATTCAGGACATTCTGGCCGTTTCTTCCGACTTTAGCCGACGGTTTGATTGCGTTGTCAGTAATCCGCCTTATGTGACACGCTCCGAAGCCGCTGTCATGGACCGGAACGTACTCAATTACGAACCCGATCTGGCCTTATTCGTCGATGACAATGATCCGCTGGTTTTCTATAAAGCTGTAGCGGATTTCTGCACACGCCATCTCACTAAAGATGGGGCTTGTTACGTTGAAATTAATGAGCGTTTCGGCGAAGCTACCCGGCAGGTATTTGCCGATCGGGGATTCTCCAACATACAGGTGTACAAAGATATTCACGGCAAGGATCGCAGTATCCGGGCTACGTTTTAGTTTATATGTTTACAGCCCACGGTTTACGGTGAGCAGGTGTGAAACCGTTAATGCGTCAGCCCACCGTAAAACCGTAAACTGAAAACAATAAAAGATGCAATCGACCACTTCATTTAGTTACCATACAAAAATCCGCGAGGTATTCGGCGAGATGAGCAAGGTCGTAGTTGGGCAGGAACGCCTGCTCAACCGCCTGCTGATCGGCCTGTTTACAGGTGGTCATATTTTATTGGAAGGTGTTCCCGGTCTGGCAAAAACACTCACGATCAATACACTCGCCAAAGTTCTTGAACTCGACTTCCAGCGTATACAGTTTACGCCTGACCTACTCCCTGCCGATCTGATCGGCACGATGATTTTTAATCAGAAAACGGCTGAATTCGAAGTAAAGCAAGGGCCTATTTTTGCCAATCTGATTCTGGCCGACGAGGTCAACCGATCTCCCGCCAAAGTGCAATCGGCTCTGCTCGAGGCCATGCAGGAAAAACAGGTAACCATTGGCGAAGAAACATTTGTACTCGACCGACCCTTTCTGGTACTGGCTACCCAAAACCCGGTCGAACAGGAAGGGACTTATCCACTGCCCGAAGCACAGGTAGACCGCTTCATGATGAAAGTCTTTGTCGATTATCTCAACAAAGACGACGAGCTGGAGGTGATGCGCCGAATGTCGAACCTCAATTTCGATTATGAAGTACAGCCAGTACTGGGAAAAGAAGAGTTGAGTGCCATTCGAAATGAAATCAATAGCATCACGATTTCGGAAACCCTGGAGCGGTACATCATCGAACTGGTTTTTGCAACACGACGCCCCCTGGAGTATAATCTACGTGACGAAGCCCGCTACATTCAGTTCGGCGTGTCGCCACGGGCTACTATTTATCTGAACCTGGCTGCCAAAGCCCTCGCGTATTTCGACCGGCGCGATTATGTCCTTCCTGAGGACATTAAAGAAGTGGCCCCCGATGTGTTCAATCACCGCATCATGCTCAATTACGAAGCCGAAGCGGATGGTGTTACCACCTTACAGGTCATTGATTCCATACTCCGAAAAGTAGCCATTGGACGGTAATCAAGAGCGAAAGAGTGAGATTTCAGTAATCAATTTTAGCTCTGTTCGCTCTTTTTACTCGTTCACCCTTTAATCAATGAAGCCAACGTACCTTTTTTTATTTGTCGCCCTGATATTCATTGGAGGGTTATGGCTTTATGGTACGTTTATAAAAACACCCCGACCTCTGCATCATCCTCCGGCAGGTACAACCTCACCGGGCAGTCGCAGGGTCGAGAAAACCGATGAAGAATGGAAGTCGCTATTAACAAGAGCACAATACCACATCACACGCGAACGAGGGACCGAATGGCCTAATAGCAGCGAACTAAACCATGAACATCGAACCGGAACGTATGCCTGTGTCTGTTGTCGTAATCCCCTATTCTCATCAGCCACCAAATTCGATTCGCATACGGGCTGGCCAAGTTTTTACGAACCCATTGTCCCAAACGCCATTTACACCGAACCCGATGGCAACCGAACGGAAGTGCGCTGTTCGGTCTGTGATGCCCACTTGGGTCACGTATTCAACGACGGCCCCGATCCAACCGGGCTTCGGTATTGCATGAACGGCGTAGCGCTGACGTTTATACCAACTAAATAATTTGAGCACTATAGGATATTCATATTATTTAGAGTACTAGATTTGAGAAAATTCGCAATTCGCGAATCGCGAATCATGAAAAAGCACAATGGAATGCGGCCACAGGATATAGTAGTCCTGTTGAAGATTGACGCCCACCGACAGAAAAATACGGCTGGGCAGTGGGACGTAAGACGTCCACTCTTACAAAAAAACTTAGCTACAGAACTAGGCATTAGCTCCTCGGAAATAACCGAGTCTCTAGCTAGGTCTGCCTTTGCAGGTTTGTATGATTTAGATCAAAAAGCCGTGTTGAAACAAGCTTTTTTCGAGTTTTTACAACATGGGTTAAAATATGTTTTTCCACAGCAACCGGGCGCGTTGGTGAGGGGTGTACCAACTGCCCATTCGGCTAAACCCTTAGCTGATATAATCCAATCAAGTGAACCGTATGTATGGCCAAGTGCCGATGGCCCCGTTCGAGGGCAGGCTATTGAACCTCTTTACCCTACTGTTGTTCAGGCTATTAGCATAGACCCAACCTTGTATGAACTCTTGGCGCTGGTTGACTCGATCAGGGTAGGTAAAGCGAGAGAGGTAAACCTGGCAGTAAACGAACTCCAAAAACGATTACTGACAAACGAATGAGCCATCTTATCAACCTGACCCGTCTACGCACTGTTGCATCAGCCTTATCAGAACTAAATGAAAAGGTCGTTTTTGTTGGTGGAGCCGTCGTAAGTCTTTACTCTCCTAACGCAGCATCAGAAGAACCCCGACCAACCAACGATATAGACCTTATCATAGAAGTGACTACCTATACTGAATTTAGTGGCCAAATTGAAGAAAGGCTACGTCAGTTAGGTTTTGTTAATGATATAGAATCAGGAATAATCTGCCGTTATCGAATCCAGGGGATAATTGTAGATATTATGCCTACCGACGAAAACGTGTTAGGATTCAGCAACCGATGGTATGGCGAAGGCCTTCTAACGGCAATTAATTATCCAATCAGTGAACAACAGTCTATACGAATTCTCTCCGCCCCTTACTTTATTGCAACCAAACTTGAAGCGTTTAACTCATTTAGGCATGGGCAAGACCCAAGAAAGAACTCTGATTTTGAAGATCTTATCTATGTGTTCGATAATCGGGAAAGCCTTTTGGGTGAGATTTATACATGCCCAGAATCTGTCCGCTCATATCTACAAACGGAATTAAAGAGATTATTAAAAGACCCCAGTGTCTACGAAAATATTAATAGTCATCTGGAACGCACGACGGCCAGTCAACGAACCAAGCGTATGCTTACAATCTGGAATGAGATCGTGGCATTGTAGATACACTGAACAATATCAGAACTGGAAATAGATAAACTGGTTGGATGAGAAGACGCCGAACAGATAGGTAACGAACGTAATAACCGTAAACAGCAGGACAAACTGAACCGTATTCCGCGTTGGAATGGAAAATACAAAGGCCTCTTTAATGAGCAGAAAAACGATCAGAAAGAGACTGAACCACATTTCGACAGCATTCATAGGGCTATGAATGACATCACTGAAAGACAGTGTACCAATTCGCCCCAGAATCATAAACGCATCACCCACGCTCCGCGCTCGGAAAAACACCCACGTCAGCATAATCAGTACGAACGTAATAAGCGTATTGATAACCACCCGCACGGGCGACTTCCGACTTTCCCGATCATTAACGGGCGAGGTAACCAAACTGGGTTGTGTACGCGAGAAGCCCAGCTTCGACAGAAGTTTATCCCGCAGCACCGCCAGAATTTGATACACGCCATTTAATCCACCCCAAATAACATACGTCCAGTTGGGGCCGTGCCAGAGACCACTAGCCAGGAACACAATCAGCATGTTCAGGTATTGCCGAAACTCACCTTTCCGGTTGCCCCCCAGCGGAATATAGAGGTAGTCCCGAAACCAGGTCGACAGCGAAATATGCCAGCGTCGCCAGAACTCCGAAATCGACTGGGCAATGTAAGGCGTTCGGAAGTTTTCCATAAGTGTGAAACCCATAACGCGGGCCGCTCCAATCGCTACATCTGAATAGCCCGAAAAGTCACAATAGATCTGGAAGGTATAAAAAAATGTGGCCGCCAGCAGTGTCAGCCCATTTTGTTCCGACGGGTTACCGTACGCATAATCGACCAGCATGGCCAACCGATCGGCAATGACCAGCTTTTTGAATAACCCAAAGGCCATTTGCATGAGTCCGGCCTTTACATTTTCAGCATCGTAGGCAAAGGTTTTATGGAATTGCCACAGGACGTTCTGTGGGCGCTCGATGGGCCCAGCCACCAACTGGGGGTAGAACATAACGTAGAGCGCGTAAATGCCAAAATGTCGCTCGGCTTTCTGGTTCCCCCGATACACTTCAATCGTATAGCTCATGGCCTGAAACGTATGAAACGACAAACCGATGGGCAGAATACTCATGTTGTCTTTGTAGGACGAAATACCGCTTTTACCGAATATATGTAACACTTTTACAAACACCCGATTGGCTCCTGCCGTCACGGTTTCGGCAATATGTGGCATATCCAGAAAGTCGAATAAACCGGCAATGTTTTCGGTAAAAAAACCGAGGTATTTAAAAAAGGCCAGAATCCCAAGGTTCGAAATCAGCGACAGAATAAGCAGCCAGCGCCGGGAACGCCCACTCGACCGTTCAATCCAGATACCGGCGATGTAGTCAATGACAATGGTCAGAAACAGAATCAGGATATACGACGGCTGGAAAACCATGTAGAAATAACAACTGGCTACCAGCAACAATATCCATCGCCCCTGCCACTTCAGACTGAAATAGCTCAGGGTAACGACTATAAAAAACAGTAAAAACTGTAGTGAATTAAATAGCATCCGTTCTACCGTTACGGTTTAGGGCATTCGGCCTCAGTAGTGCCGGGCATCAGAACCAGTAAACCTGTATTACTAAAATTGACTGACACAATGATCAGGACACACTAGTCGGCCTCAGTGGTATTAAGGGTTGCCGTTGCTGATCCTTAATGACATCCCGTAAGACGTACAATGGGCGCCCTTTCGCCTGAAAAAAGATGCGGAGTACGTATTCACCAATCAAGCCGAGCGCAATAAGCTGAACGCCACTGAACAAAACCATAACAAACAGGAGAGCCGTAAACCCCTGAGGTACATCGTGGTAAATAAAGCGCTTGATTAACGTTTGAATCAGGTAAATCATCGCGACCCCAATAGTAAGCATCCCTAGCCGGGTAATAATCTTGACCGGGTATTCGCTGAAGTTGAAGATACCATTGTAGGCCAGCCGCTGTAGCATCTTGAACGAGTACTTCGGCTCACCCGCCTGCCGGGCATCGCGCTCATACTCCACGCCTATTTGTTTAAAGCCAATCCAGCTACGCATACCCCGGATGAAGCGACTTTCTTCCGGCATTTGATTCAGCACATCGGCCACCCGGCGACTGATTAGCGAAAAATCACCACTATCGAGCGGCAGGTCCACGTATGAAATAGCCTTCATAAACCGATAGAATGCAGCATACGCCGTTCGTTTAAAGAAATTCTCTTTTCGCTTCTTCCGAATGGCATACACTACGTCGTAACCTTCCTGGTACTTTGCATAAAATTCGGTCAGTAACTCAGGCGGGTCCTGTAAATCGCCATCGATTATAAACAGGGCTTCGGAGCCACGAGCAGCCGCAATGCCAGCCGTCAGCGCGATCTGGTGTCCATAATTTCGGGATAGAAAGACACAGTGATAACGAGAGTCAGTCAAGGCTACCTGCTGCATCAACAGCGCCGTATTGTCGCGGCTTCCATCGTCAATCAGCACAACTTCAATACGTAAGGGAGATTTCTCCATAACGGCATTCAGCCGGGAAATCAGATAGGGAAACGACTCGGTTTCGTTATAAAGTGGAGCAATGATCGAAATCTGAGGTTCTAACAAGGTAGTATAGCTTGAGACGGTATCAGCGTTGGCAAAAGTACGTTTTTTTGGCGTTTGGGCCACTCCCACAGCGCATTTGTTAAGGAATGGTAATGGTTTGCGGACTAAATCGAATAGGAGTAGTAGCCTCGTCTGACGTTGTCAGAATGCCTAAACGATATGTTCCGGGCGGTAACATAGGAATAATTACCTCCGCAAAAACCGTCTGAATGGGTCGATTCAGGTAGAAATTTGCTGGCGAAAAATGAACCGACGAAGCGAATAAATACGTCCGCTGATCGGATTGAACCACTACGGCTGACTGACCAACCGGTTTGGGCAGCACCCCATAATCCGTTTCGACCAGATAGCTGTACCCTCCACCCGAACGATGCAGGGTAAGGCTTGTATCGGGTTTCATGGACCGCCCTTTGGTTAGCAGGATTTGTTCATAGGCGGAGTAATAGGCATCTGTAGGGTACTGATAAAGGCCCCGTTGAACGGCCTGATCGAGGCTCCGACGAGCCAGACTCACAAATGGATGTCCCCAGCTTGGCCCTAAACCCGTTTCGTTGTATTTCTGATTAAATGCGCTGGTGAGGAGTTGCTCTTTTCGGAACGCAATTTTGGGCAGCCGAAAGACATACCAGGCTCCCCAAACAACGAAACCGACAACCAATCCAGCTCGTACCCAGGTTTCCAGAACACGCGAATTTTTATACTGTTCACTCAACACATTCAGGTACAGCAGTACAACCAGAAGCGCTGGGTAAATCATGTAGTTGCTGATGAGCATAACCGCATAACCAAACCGGGGCCGCAGAAAAGCAACTACCACCGCATTGACCATCAGAAAAGCGTAACAGCCCGTCAGGAAATAGCGACGCTTCCAGAGTGCCGCCGTCGCCCGATCTAAATTGGCAGATGCCCTGACTGGCCTACGCAAAATCGGTTCCGCCATTTGCCAGAGTAGCCATAGCATCGCCGGAATCAGGATCAGTCCGGCCAGGGTAGGCAGTATACTCCGCACCAGAATAGATGTCTCAGGCAAAAAATCGAAAAGGCCGCCATTGAAAGTAAAAAAGCCCAGAAAGATCAGATGCGGGTGTTCCAGAAAGAATGAGACACTACTGTCATTGCCCTGCGTATTCGGGAAATCATGAAAATAGTAGACGATAGCCCCTCCCCCAGCCATATACCCAGTCGAACCCATTGCCGCTGCATAACCAGTACCACAGCCCCGGCCACCCAGCCAAACAAGCCGTTACTCATCGAAAAAGATGTGAGTACCTGTAGGATAAGCCCGATCCCAAACCGGCTGCGGCTTCCATCGGCCAGTAGGTATATGACGGCTATCACCATCGCAACCACGACCTGATGCTGTAGACTGGTGATAGCCCAGGTCGTTGTCAGATAGTATTGTGGCTGGAGCAATAAAAATGGAATAGGTACAAACGCCAGAATCGGTAGTCCCGTTAATCGAAAAACCCGATAAAAAATCGCCAGTAGTACTAATAGAAACGCAAAAGCTGCGAAGATCAACCAACGAAAATTAACGGCTCCTGTCAGGTTGTAACAGAGCAGGGTAAGGAGCTTACCTGTCAGGATACGATGCTCATTGTTAGGGCTTAGCAGCCAGTAGATTTTTCGCTCAACGGTAGGCGCATCAATGTACCCAACGATAAAACTCAGAAAAGCATCGATGTCGTCCATCCAGGGTACATCGACAATATAGGCAAACAGCAACAGGCTGAAGCACACAATCGGAATACCGATCAGCACCCAGGCGAGTCTGTCGAACCGACCAACAACCAACGACCGATTACGAGATAGGTACGCTACATTCATTCGATTTGACCAATTCCATCCAACTCAAGCCGAATTGGCGAAACTCGTTATTTAATTTTCAGGGCAATATGCCAGTTAGTACGTGTACCGATTATGGGGTTGGCTGATGGCCTTTCAGTATAATCGTTTTTTTATGAAAATAATCGGCCCAGCAGCGATTCCAGAGGTGTTGCGGGTTATCATGAATATCTTCCAGAAATAAGGAAACCGGGTATTGGCTCAGTGGCGTTATAACGCTGTTGGCGTCACCCTGTTTTGACAACTGAGCATATCGTTCGAGCATCTCCCGATCATATTGAGCCGCTCGACCACTAAGCCAGTCGCCATATACTACCGGCAGCAACGTTCCCATCGACGCAGCCACTACCGCCCAGATTACAGCCAACAGCATAATCGGGCGCAGATACGGCACCAACGCATCAGGATCGAAGCGGTATCGAATCCGAATAACCAGTAAGGTCAGGTTATACAACAAGCATAGCCAGAAAGCCAGGTTAATCAAATTGATCAGCCGGGGAATGGGGGCGATACCCACACCGTAAAAGTGTAATGATATAAGAGCCAGAAGCGTTGCCACCATATACAACAGCCCCCAAAATGGATGCAAGCGCAGGTAGGGTGGAAAATCGGATCGACGTCGACGCGTGCCCGCCAGTTTCCAGGCCAGAGGCAGGTATAAAATCGACAGCGGTAGCCAGGGCGTTGTAAATAGTTGTTTAGGAATGTATGTAATCGCAAATTTAAGCGACGATATCAGGGTAAACGGAATATCGCTTCCATGCGGATTACCGCCCAGGCGAATGGCATTGCCCGGTGCTTTGAATAAATAATAACAAGCTACGGCTGCTACCCCCAGCAAAATAACCATCGTCGCCGAAACCCGTCGACGTTCGATTAAGTCGCCAAAGACAATCAGCACCAGCACAGATAGTACCAGCACCATCGTCATCTCACTTGACCCGATAATCGCCGTAACCAGCAAACTTTCCGTAATCACATAACCCGACTTCCAGTTGAATCCACGTTGCTGATGCGCCATTAATACAGCCAGCAAGAACAAAAACAGGGCGCTGGACAGACCATAACTAGCCAGCCCTGTATACCAATATAAATATTCAGGAATCCCTGCGAGCGTCGTAATAAAGCCGATAAACATCCCAAAGGCCAGGGCGATTTTGGCATTCAGATCCAAAAAACTGGCTAGTAACTGGTTAGCAACAGCAAAGCAACCCGCTATTACCAGCGCCAGCAAAATCATTGGATAAATTTTATAGGCACCGTACCAGCCCAGTATGATTGGGTTAGTATGAACAATGAAATTATGAAAGAAACGCCCAGTCCATCCATCATAATAATACTGTTGAGCCTGCCAGAATCCATAGTGGATCACAGTATTCGCAAAACAATAATCGTCGGTGGGTGATGGGTGGTTATAAGTGGCCAGCGCAATTAAAGGCGTAAGGACAACAATGGTAAACAGACCCAGCAGAATAGTAATAATACGTAATAAAGATCCAGACATAAAATGCTTTATGGTTTACGATCATGGTAAATGGTGAACCATACATCGCTTCTTCAGTCACCTTATTAGGTTGAGGTGGGCAACTGAGCTTGAGTTTTTGTAAATCGGCTATTAAGAAACGGATAAGCCAGTACAGCCGCCAGAATCACCAGCGTTCCACCGTAAAAGCCCAATGTCATCCGTTCGGTATCGCCAAAAATCAAAACGGCCAGCAAGATACCATAAACTGGCTCCAAATTTACGGTCAACACTGCCATATAGGGCGAGAACTTTCGTAATAGGCTCACCCCTATTGAATAGGCATAGACCGTACAAACCAGTGAAAGTACTAATAACCAAAGCCATTGCCAGGGAGATTCAGGCACATATTGAGCACTGACCGCTGCATCGGCCGAAGCCGTCCATTGAACCAGCAGCCACAAGCACAGAGCCGCCACCGATGCGCCAATCATTTCATAAAACGAAATAACCAAGGCATTATAACGCTGAGTAAACCGACTATTAATTATGGTGAACAACGACGACAGCATGGCCGATAGCACAGCTACTGTCAACCCAACCACCTTGTCGAACTCAAACCGAAAAATCAGGTAAAGCCCCAGCATCACAACGGCTCCCAGCACGACTTCAATCGGCCTTACCCGCCGACGCAACACCAATGGCTCCAACACACTCGCCCAAAGTGAACTCGTCGCCATACCGGCCAGACACACCGATACATTGGCCAGTCGGGCAGCCAGAAAAAATAATACCCAATGCAGGCCAATCAATCCACCCGTAGCCAGTAATCGCCAATAATCGGTAGAAGCTACGTTCAGATTCTGCTTTCGGCCCAGTAGAACGAGTCCCATTCCCACTACCGCCAGCACCGTACGAAACAATACGACTCCCGACGCATCGAGCGGAGCCAGTAGTTTCCCTAAAATAGCGGTAAACCCCCAGATCAGAACGATGAAATGGAGCTGTAGGTAGTCGGTGAACGTGGGTTTATAAGTCATCAACTTTGACGGATAGAATAAGTGAATAATAGAATTGGAACAGCTAACCATTCACGCATTTTATCATTCACTCATTCAGAATTACCGGGGAATTGTATTGTACAACAGCACGCCAATGGCGGTAAAAATAGCATTGGGAAGCCATACGGCGATAATAGGATTCAGATTCCCAGACTCGGCAATGCCCTTTGCCAGCATGAAAAACAGCAGGTAGGTAAAGGCCAGTATGAAACCGAGCGCCACTTGCCAGCCAACCCCCCGACGGCTTTTACGGGCCGACATAATAACTCCAATTATCGTCAGGATAATAATCGCAAACGGGCGGGTATCCCGGCTGTATTTTTCAAGCAGGTACGTCTCAACCCCATCAGAACCACGGCTTTTCAGTAAGTCGATGTATTTGTTGAGTTCCGGTCGGGTAAGGGTTTCGAAAAGGTTGAAATTAGAGCTAAAATCGTCTGGTTTCAGATTCAGTGTCGTATCGATACGGGAACCGGGCGTGAGGGTTTCACGCATTCCATTAATATCCCGAATCCGATAATCGACAATTGACCATTTCTTCTTCTTGGCATCCCATTCGATATGGTCGGCCGAAAGTTTTTGTTTCAACTGATTGCCTTCTACACGTTCCAGGGTGAATTTATACCCGGTGTTGCTCATGTTGTTATAGCTTTCCAGATAGGCGTAGGTATTGGGAGCTATTTTGAGGTGTACGTTTCGGTTCGAGTACGTAAAGGCATCGTTGATGTATTTGATTTCAAACGCAATCCGGGTTTTATTGGCTTTCGGAATCACGTAATTAACCATAAAATACGTCAGCACCGCCAGCACGGTTGCTCCTAGTGTATAGGGAAATAATAGCCGGACAAAACTAACCCCACTGCTCAGAATAGCTATAATCTCGGTCCGGGCAGCCAATCGCGAGGTCAGGAATACGGTGGCGATAAAGACCATCAGCGGGCTGATGTAATTGGCCCAATACGGAATAAAATTGAGATAATAGTCCCACAGAATTTCGTTGCCAGGTGCGTTGGTCTTATGAAAGTTATCCACCTTTTCGGTGTAATCGATCATTACAACCACCAGCACAATCACCATTACCACAAAAATGTAGGTCTGTAAAAAGCGCTTAAGAATATACCAGTCTAAAAGTTTCATATTCCGATTGATCGTTTACGATTTCCCAAAACCGCAAACACGCACTAATTCACTAATAAATTTTTAGCCACTTCGTGGCTTACAAACACCGTCCTTCCGGTTTCGGTCTGAACCCGAAATGACTTATCGAACGCGCTGATTTCCTGAACAATAACCGTGCTCCCAAGCGACAAATCAGAATAGTCAAGGTGTTGTAAAAACCCTGCCGAATGCTCCAGCACAGCCATCAGGCATACGCCTTCTCCAACCTCTGCTTCTGACAGCTTCCGATACCCCGTTTCGGGCATTTGTCCGGCCGATGTTGGAATCGGATCACCATGTGGATCAAACTGAGGATTGCCTAAATACGTATCTAACCGCGTTACTAACTCTTCCGATCGAATATGTTCAAGTTCTTCGGCAATGTCGTGAACCTGGTCCCAGCTAAATCCCAGTTTTTCAACCAGAAAAACCTCCCAGAGCCGATGCCGCCGGATAATCTGCAACGCCAACCGCTCCCCTTCTTCCGTCAACCGAACACCCTGATATTTTTTGTAATGAATAAGCTGTTTTTCTGACAGTTTTCGCAGCATATCCGTTACTGAAGCGGCTTTGGTAGCGGTTACTTCTGCCAGGGCATTCGTACTGACTTCGCCCTGCTGCCGATTAGCCAGGTTATAGATGGTCTTCAGATAGTTTTCTTCCGTGAACGATTGCATACAGTACCGCGCTCTTGTTCAGAACGACGAACAAAATCAAAACAGTTTACGGGCAAAGGTAGTTTTTATGTTAAACTTTCTAAAAATTTAGACTAGCCTAAATTTTTATTTCAACATTACTTATATTTGTTACGTTATAGATGGTAACAATCAATCGACTCAACTAAAGCAGCTTGACTAAGCTCAATGGAAGTAACGAATACATCAACGAAACACTGGTACACTGAAGATACAGCCTCGCCCTTGACCGATGTTCATGGGTCAGTACATGTTCCGGTCGGACGTGGTTTCTTCCGAACATTGCGGGCCTATGCAGGGCCAGGTCTGATGGTAGCTGTTGGCTATATGGACCCCGGCAACTGGGCGACCGATATTGCCGGGGGAGCCCAGTTCGGCTACCAACTCCTATCTGTTGTTCTGATTTCCAACCTGTTTGCCATTCTGTTGCAACATTTGGCGCTGAAACTGGGGATTGCCACCGGCCGTGATCTGGCACAGGCCTGTCGCGATCATTTTAGTCGCCCGGTAGGTATAGGGCTGTGGCTACTGGCCGAAATAGCTATTGCCGCCTGCGATCTGGCCGAAGTAATCGGGTCAGCTATAGCCCTGAATTTACTCTTTGGCCTTCCAATTACGATTGGCGTACTCATTACAGCGCTCGACGCATTACTCCTGCTGTACCTGCAAAACAAAGGTTTCCAGATTCTGGAGCGGATCGTAGCGGGTTTAATCTTTCTGATCGTAGGCTGCTTTGGTTATGAACTGATCGTTTCTCAGCCCGTCATGGCCGACGTTGCTGCGGGATTGATTCCTCGTTCAGCCGTCGTCACGAATCCGGGGATGCTTTACATAGCCATCGGTATATTAGGAGCCACCGTTATGCCGCACAATCTCTATTTACATTCCAGTATTGTGCAAACCCGCAATTATGGACGCAATGATGCTGGTCGTAAAGTCGCTATTACGTTCGCAACAATCGATTCAACGGTCTCGCTCTTCCTGGCCTTTTTTATCAATGCCGCCATTCTTGTGCTGTCGGCAGCGGCCTTCCACTTTTCAGGCAATCAGCAGGTGGCCGATATAGCCGATGCCCACCGTCTGCTCGATCCGATCCTTGGTGTTAAATTAGCAGGTATTCTGTTTGCCGTAGCGCTGCTTGCTTCCGGCCAGAACTCTACACTGACGGGTACACTAGCCGGTCAGATTGTGATGGAAGGATTTCTGAATCTACGGCTAAAGCCCTGGGTTCGCCGGCTGGTTACTCGTTTGGTGGCCATTATTCCTGCTTTAATCGTAGCTATCTTGTATGGCGAACGTGGAACTGCCGAATTACTGGTCCTTAGCCAGGTCATTCTATCTTTACAACTCAGCTTCGCGGTTATCCCTTTGGTACAGTTCACCAGTGATAAAACCAAAATGGGTCGCTTTGTCAATCCGAGCTGGTTAAAAATACTCTCCTGGGCCGTTGCGCTGATCATCATGGGGCTAAACGGGTATTTGCTTTGGGATACGTTAACGTAACCGTATTAATTTCGTCCCCCACCAAGCCTCCGCTCGTCCCTAATTGTATTGCGAACGAGCGGAGGCTTTTCATTAGAGTGATTTTTCTAATCTGCGCAAAATTTTCATTTTTCTCAAAAAATTTCTGAACTGCGCAAAAAGACTGCGCAGGTGCTTAAAACCTTTGTATCGTCAAGTTTAACAAAACAACGACGATCATGAAATTCAACAGCCACAACCGCGATGTAACGAAAACCGTCAACTATGAAGGGGGGCAGGCCTATGCGTTGACGCCACAACTAAGCCTGTATTCGGCGGTGGTCACCACTATGCTCAACGACTCACATTATGAAAGTGAAGACCAGCGATTGGTACGCATTCAGGAATTAGTTGCGCAGGTCGATCCAGTGTTTGTTGCAAAGCTGGCGGTCTATGTTCGGGAGCAGATGTACCTCCGTTCGGCTCCGGTTGTGTTGCTGGGAGAATTAGCCAAGGTACACCACGGCGATGGTTTGGTTGGAAAAGCTGTAGCGCGGACTGTGCAACGACCGGATGAGATTACCGAACTGTTGTCATATTACCAGTTAGCAAACGGGCGAACGGGAGCTAAAAAACTCAACCGCCTGTCGAAGCAGATGCAGAAAGGGTTGTCGACGGCCTTCAATAAATTTGACGAATACCAATTTGCCAAATACAACCGGGATACGGCCGTTAAGCTACGGGATGCCCTGTTTCTGGTCCATCCAAAAGCAAAAGGCGAAACCCAGCAAGCCGTTTTCGATAAGTTAGTGACTGGTACACTCAACACGCCCTACACCTGGGAAACCGAGTTGAGCGCATTAGGTCAGCAATCGTTCGATGGTCCATCCGATAAACAGTTGGCCGTACGGGCAAAATGGGAAGAGCTAATCGATAGTGGCCGGTTGGGTTACATGGCCACACTTCGGAACCTTCGTAATATGCTCGAAGCAGATGTCAGCGGAGACCATGTTGAAAAAGTCTGTGCCTTACTGGCCGACGCGAAAGCGGTTCAGAAGGCGAAACAGTTACCGTTCCGTTTTCTGGCTGCGTATCGGGAGTTGAAAGTGTTACCGTTTGGGCACGTACCCATCCTGCTCGAAGCCCTGGAAGATGCTATTTATGCCAGCACCGCCAACCTACGGGGGTTCGCAGCAAATACCCGTGTGGTGGTTGCCTGCGACGTATCGGGATCAATGCAGAAACCAGTTTCGCCAAAAAGTAAAGTGCTGTTGTATGACATCGGCCTACTGTTAGGAATGCTACTGCACACGAAATGCCGTAATGTGCTGAGCGGAATGTTTGGCGATACCTGGAAAACCATTGCCCTACCCCCTGGTCAGGTACTAGCGAATGTCGATGAATTTTACGGTCGCGAAGGAGAAGTCGGTTATGCGACCAATGGATATCTGGTCATCGACGATTTGATCCGGCAACGGTACAAAGCCGATAAAGTCATGCTGTTTACGGACACCCAGTTGTGGGATAACCGCACGGCAAAACAGAACAAGGCAAACAGTTTATCGGCTAAATGGATACAGTACAAGCACTTGTTCCCCAATGCGCGACTTTATGTGTTCGATCTGGCTGGTTACGGAAACGCTCCTTTACGGGTCGAACAAAACGATGTTTACCTGATAGCAGGTTGGTCCGACAAGGTGTTCGATGTATTGCAAGCTCTTGAGGAAGGGCAAACGACGTTAAGTGCCATCGAACAGATTGCACTGTAACGAATGTGCCACGAGTTTGGGCTCGTGGCTCTAAACAGGATGTCGTAGAAGTGAGCTCCTTCGCACCATAAGGGGAAGAACCATGCGGTTCCCACGGTGAAACGAGATGGTCCAACGGTCGGCCACTGCCGTTCGACTCTGGCTTCACAATGCCCCGTTCTCGCTACGCTTGATACTCCTGTTTTTATCATTGATGCAGGTGCCGTAGAGTAGGGTTACTTCGCTTCGATCGAGAGGGTCGCCAGTTCGAGTCTGGCCTCCGGGACATTGTACCTAACTTCCCGGTGTAGCTCAGTTGGTTAGAGCATCTAAACACCGTATTCGCCTGTTGCCCTGCATGACTTTAGCAAGTGCCGTAGAAACGAGTTCCATCGACTGATAACCGGGCGGTCGCCGGTTCGAATCCGGCCAGATAGGATTATCTGTAGCTCAGCGGTAGAGCACCAAACGTTCTCGTTTCGCCTGTTGCCTTGCTTTTCAATTTTACCAAAACTGAGTAGTATGTGGAAGCCTAAAAACTCTGCCAGGCTGCTCAGCTTTGGTGTTTTTTATAGGTTTATCAGGACGATACTGAGTTTATTTTAGCCGTCAGGTTGTTTTTAATTCACCTGCATTTGCATTCTGATAAATAATTTCATTTTTGGGCCAGCGAAATGAACGGGCTTCATTGTTTTCTGCACGTTTTATTGGCTTCATCAGCTATACTGACCTAAACTATGCGATTATTTTTACGAATTTTAGCGCTCTTGCTTGCGTTGCTGCTCATTGTGCTGGTTGTCAATACCTTTCGCCTGACACCGCACCAACTGATCAACGTACCGCCTGCTGCTCCGATTTCCATCCCCGATTCTGCCACTCAGCGACTGGCCGGAGCTATTCGAATCCCTACGGTATCCTATACTGACTATACGCTGACCGATACGACTCAATTCGATAAGTTCCTGGCTTACATTCAAACAGCGTTTCCACTTGTCCATCAGCGACTGAAACATGAAACATTTAACCAGTATGGCTTACTCTTCGAATGGAAAGGGCGTAATACCAATCTGAAACCTATATTGCTAATGGGTCACTACGATGTAGTACCTGTCATTCAGGGTACTCAGACGATGTGGAAGCGTCCTCCCTTCGGCGGTATTATTGAGGGTGACTACCTCTATGGACGCGGTACGCTCGACGACAAAATGAGTGTTATTGCTTTACTGGAATCGACTGAATACCTACTGCGAACCAATTTCCAACCCGAGCGAACCTTATTTCTAGCCTTTGGTCCCGATGAAGAAACATCGGGGCGAGGAGCGCAAACCATTGCGGCTGCCCTGAAAAAACGAAACATTTCACTGGACTATATTCTGGACGAAGGTGGAGTCATTAAAACCGAAGGCGTAGCCGGTCTCAATAAACCTGTTGCCCTGATCGGCATTAGTGAGAAAGGCTATTTAAGTCTGGAAATCAGCGCCATTGGTAAAGGGGGCCATTCGTCTATGCCTCCAGCACAAACCAGCATCGGTATGGTGGCCGAAGCCGTTAGTCGTCTAGAACATAACCCTTTCCCATCTCGGCTGGATGGTGGGGTGGATCGCTTATTGGACTACCTGGCCTCTGAGGTTCCGTTTGGTCAACGGATGGTTCTGACTAATCGCTGGCTTTTTGGCCCATTGATCAAACAAACGATTGCCCAAACCAAATCAGGCAATGCTTCCATCCGCACCACCACAGCCCCAACCATATTTCGGGCAGGAGCCAAAGACAATGTCCTTCCCATCGACGCAACCGCTACCATAAATTTCCGCCTGCTCCCCGGCGACACAGTAGAGGGTGTGATCGAGCGTGTAAAGCAAGTTATTGATAACGATAGCCTTTCGGTAACGATACTAGGAAAAGGTAACAATCCAGCCGCCGTATCGGATCCGGATTCGCCTTCATTCTTAACCATCCATCGAACCATTCGAAGCATTTTCCCTGATGTAGTTGTAGCGCCTTATGTGATGCTGGGAGCCACAGACGCCAAGTTCTATGCAGCCGTTTCGCCAGCCATCTATCGATTTTCACCCATTCCACTCAATGAAGCGGAAACCCAGAGTATTCACGGCACGAATGAACGTATCCGCCTAATTGATTATCAGACTATGATCCGATTTTATGTGGCTTTAATCCGAAATAGTCAGTCTAACTAAACAATTCATTGTAGGAGGGCTATCAAAAGAGATGGCCTGTTGAGTAAACAGACCATCTACCAACTACACCTAATTAAAACCCAAACTGACTAGAATATGGGCACATGTATGTACGTATTTTCTCGACCGACAGTTTTCTGGCCACACTCAACGTCTATTCGGCATACGGCTGGATTATTGCATTTTGACAGGGAAGGCAACTTTCGATTAAAGTGCGATTAATGAATCTAAACATCGGTTATCTTTGCGCCGTTTTGACCCGCCCGTAAGGCAAAAAGGCGTAAGCCTATTTTATGGAAGACAAAAAACATTTAGACACCGTTACCGCTGCCGGACTGCTGGTAGCCATGGGAATTATCTACGGTGATATTGGTACATCCCCTCTGTACACTCTCCGGGCGATCGTTGGACCCAATAATGCAATTCGAGCCGATGTGGTTCGTGGAGCGCTTTCCTGTGTACTCTGGACGCTCACTCTGCAAACAACGGTTAAGTATGTGATCCTGATCCTTCGGGCCGACAACCGGGGTGAGGGTGGCATTTTTGCCCTTTATGCACTGGTACGTCGGCACGCTCGCTGGCTAACATTACCGGCAATCATAGGTGGAGCGGCTCTACTAGCCGACGGGATCATTACGCCCCCTATTTCAGTATCGTCAGCCGTTGAAGGGTTACGTTTATTGTATCCGGCCATTACACATGTCCAGATCATCGAAATTGTAATCGCTATTCTCACGATACTGTTTCTGATTCAGGCATTTGGTACCAGCGTTGTAGGGACTGCCTTTGGCCCCATCATGTTTGTTTGGTTTGTGATGCTGGGAACACTCGGTATTATTCAAATCGCTCAGGCACCGGGGATTTTGTCGGCTATAAATCCCTATTACGCGTATTGGCTACTGACCGAATACCCCGGCGGTTTCTGGCTTCTGGGTTCTGTCTTCCTTTGCACAACGGGTGCCGAAGCCCTCTACTCCGACATGGGGCACTGCGGCCGGGCCAATATTCGGGTTAGCTGGGTATTTGTCAAAACCTGCCTGATTCTCAACTATTTTGGACAAGGAGCCTGGTTAATTGGACAGGAAGGACAGGTTCTGAAAGAGCGGATTCCGTTTTATGAAGTAATGCCTCCCTGGTTCCTGACCATCGGTATCAGTATTGCTACAGCCGCTACGGTCATTGCCAGTCAGGCCCTGATCAGCGGATCGTTCACCCTGATCAGTGAAGCCATCCGATTAAATTTCTGGCCTAAAGTTCGATTGCGTTATCCGAGTGTTCAGAAGGGGCAGCTTTATGTACCCAGTGTGAATATGCTGCTGTGGGCAGGCTGCGTTGGTGTGGTGCTGTATTTCCGTGAATCATCGAACATGGAAGCCGCTTACGGTCTGGCGATCACCCTGACGATGCTGATGACCACGCTGCTTATGTCGTATTACCTCTACACCCACAAGTATCAGGCCTGGTGGGTGGTTTTGTTTTTGACGGTTTATCTGGGTATCGAAGGCTCATTCCTGGTCGCTAACCTGATCAAATTCCCGCATGGTGGCTGGGTATCCGTTTTGATTGGTTCTACCATTGCCGGTGTCATGTATATCTGGCTACAGGCGTTCCAGATCAAACTTCGCCTGACCGAGTACGTCCGCATCGACCAATACATTCAGGCCATCAAAGAACTTAGCCGCGACATCAGTATTCCCAAGTATGCGACGCACCTGGTATTCATGAGCAACGCGGCCCGCCAGTCGGAAATTGAATCTAAAATTATCTACTCCATTTTCCAGAAACGCCCCAAACGCGCTGATATTTACTGGTTTGTACACGTTGATACGACTGATGACCCGTATACAATGGAGTATAAAGTGAACACCATTGCGCCCGACGATGCCTATAAAGTGACGTTTAAATTAGGTTTCCGGGTCGAGCAGCGCATTAACCTCTTCTTCCGCAAGGTGATCGAAGACATGGTAAAAAATAAAGAGGTGGATATTACCAGCCGTTACGAATCGCTGAGCCGCCAGAATGTCATTGGTGATTTCCGGTTCGTAGTATTGGAGAAATTCTTATCATTTGAGAACGAACTACCTCCCCGCGAACGGCTCATCATGAACATCTACTTTACCATCAAGAATTTCACAACGCCCGAAGATCGCTGGTTCGGGCTGGATAGCAGTTCAGTTAAAGTCGAAAAAGTCCCCCTGGTTATTCGTCCAGTCGAAAACGTCCAACTCAAACGCATCACATCGTAATGATTGAATGATTGAATGATTGAATTGACGAATGGCCTTATGCCCGCTTTATTCAATCATTCAACAATTCAATCATTCAATCATTGATTTTATGAAACTTCTCATCACCGGCGGGGCCGGATTTGTTGGCTCATCGCTGGCCATTTCACTCAAGCAAAACTATCCCGATTATCAAATCTTTGCCCTCGACAACCTCAAACGCCGGGGTTCAGAACTTAGTCTGGCGCGGCTGAAAGCGGCTGGAATCGAGTTTCTACATGGCGACATTCGGAATAAGGAAGATTTTGATGCGCTGCCTGCCGTTGATACCGTTATCGAAGCGTCGGCCGAGCCGTCGGTACTAGCGGGTCTGGATGGAACGCCCGATTATCTGATCAACACCAACTTATTCGGTACGGTCAATTGCCTAAATTATGCGCTAAAGCACCGGGCCAACTTTATCTTCCTGTCGACCAGTCGTGTTTACCCAATCAAGACGATTGAAACCCTGAATTTCGAGGAAGCCGAAACACGATTTGTCCTGACGGACGATCAACCTGTACCCGGTGTTTCGTCGAAAGGCATTGCCGAGATATTCCCACTCGATGGTGCCCGGTCGCTGTATGGTACTACGAAACTAGCCTCTGAACTGTTGATTCAGGAATATAATGAATTCTACGGACTGAAAACGGTTATTAATCGCTGTGGTGTTATTACTGGCCCCTGGCAGATGGGTAAAGTCGATCAGGGAGTCATGGTGCTCTGGATCGCCAAACACTATTTTGAGCAGCAACTCGCGTACATCGGGTACGGTGGCACGGGTAAGCAAACCCGCGACATGCTCCACATAGCCGATCTTTATCGGTTGATCGATTGGGAGCTACACAATCTGGACAAAGTCAATGGCGAAATTCTGAACGCGGGCGGTGGTGTAGAAAGCAGCGCATCACTCCAGGAATTGACTAAAATCTGCCAGGAAGTTACGGGCAAAACCATCCCGATCAAGCAGGTTACAGAGAACCGAGCCGCTGATATTCGCCTGTATATTACCGATAATACCAACGTAACGAAGTTAACGGGCTGGAAGCCTGAACTCGGCATCCGCGAAATTGTCACCGACATTCATGCCTGGCTCGACGCTAACCGGGCCGTGCTGGAGCCAATTTTGAAGTAAATTCTTAACTTACAGCAAAATCTGGAATAAGTTTTCGGCGGTTAGGGGATTGAAAAGCCAATACAATTTGATTCTTTTCAATCCCCTCTTCCACTAAACGTTCGGCTATTTTCAGATCAGTACCATCGTGCTGGATGTATACTTTTGCATTAGGCTGTACATCAAGATGGACAAATGGGACATACTCCCGGCGATTACGCCCCCATCCCACAGAAAACAGAAGATAATGACCGCGCTCCTCATCGATGATCACTTGTGTTTCCGAGTGATCATCCGATGGGCTTATTGATGCGATTTCTTCCAGAATACGTCTGACAATAGTTTTATGTTTGCTCAGTCTATCCATTGCACTATTGTTTGCTGTTCCTCATCAAAAATAAGCAATTGCACCATAAACCGCTTAAGAATACCCGAGAAGAAAGAATCGTCGAAAAAATCAGTATAAACACTGAAAGGCACTGCAAGATAGAGTTGGCGAGTGGGATCATCTACTTCCAGGGCAACCTTATAAATCAAAAACTGGCCGAGAGCATCCTCAAATTCGTCTAGCGTTGATGCCCCTAAAAAGCTCTTAATTTCAACTGCAATTTTTTTTGTCCCACGTTGAGCGGCCAGTAATTTTTCAGCAGCTAAGTCCACATACCCTTTTTTCCGCCCCAGAACAACTCGTAAAGGATCATGCGTAATCTGCCATTGGTCTTTTTCAAGTGCAGTGCGGACAATTGTATGATATGCATCTTTGGCGGGCATAAATCATTCTGCAAACTTAGTGTTTTGCAATTTAAGCATTCAAAGTTAGGTTAACCTATAAGCTCGATGCTAACCGGGCCGCACTGGAGCCAATTTTGAAATAAGCTTAACTTATTTTCAATCGACACTCCTTCCCCCTCATCAACAATTGGACAGGGGGAAGGAGTGTCGGTTTTAATCCCGCCAGCCTTCGGGTTTGTAAGGAGTTTTTGTTTCGCTGGGTGTACAGGGAGCGGTAGGTGGGCGATCATTATTGGGCCAGATTCTAACATTTGGAGGGAAACGATTGCCCTGATACGGGGGCGATGGTTCGGGGTTGGGCCGACGGCTATTCAGGGCATAAAACAAATCCTCCCCAATATTATCGTGCGGTCCTTCCGGGTCCATAGCCCCTAATGGGATACCTTCTGCATCTTTTCGGTCAAGCCACTGATGATACAAAGACACCGCTGAAGTGGTGAAATAGCCCGCCACCGACTCCCGGCTATTTGCTGTATTTCGCACATTCCCAGCCAACGCCGTTGGGGGCGAATCGGCCAGTCCTCCCGTATTTTGCGTCTGTTGCTGGAGCAGTTGAAAATAGCGATAAGCATCCTTCGTCAGCGATAGCTGCCGAACATCGACCAGGCAGGGAGCGTGCTGATAAAATGGGATACTAGCTACTTTTCGTTTCACCAGTAGTCCTCCATTGCTGTATTGATCATCGAACACATTGATCGCTACGTTGCGCAAAATCTCCCAGCAGGCTGTTCGGCAATTGTAATCGTAATACCAATAGCCTTTGGGTACATACGGAGCCCCAAAGTCAGTCGTATAGGTAGGTGGACTAAAGCAATCTTCGAACAATTCATTTCCAGCCACAAAATAGTATTCGTATAAATAGGTGTGGGGCAGCACTTTATAAACGGCATAAACGCCCTGCTGGCAGGTTTTACACCAGTACTGCCGTTCATAGAGTATCCAGTCCCAGCGGTAATAATTATGCTGATCAACCGGGTCCTGCACATCGATAGAAAGATCGTGACCAGCGGTAAAACCGTCGAACTGATTAGCGGGCAGACTTTTCGGATTAAACTCAGCATACGCCTTTTGAATAGGTACTACAGCCGGCATAACCTGCTGGCTCGATTGATAGCTGGTTCCATCGGTTAGCGTAAACCGTAGTTGATAGGCATGCCCAGTTTGCCCTTTGAAATCGCTGGGCAGTTGATAGCTGCCATCAATCGTTTCATGGCAGGTAATCAGAACGGAAGAATCGACCATTATCTGTACGGTGGCCCTGGTAATGGGTAGGGTTCCAAATCGCCCCGTGAGCGGGTCGGCCTGGGAGCGATTCAGTTTGATAATCTGTGCTTCTGCCCGATCTGTAATCGTACCATCTACCACGATGATATCGTTGGTACCATGCAATAACAAATCTTCAGGGTCAACGCAGGCCACTACCAGGAATGTAAGTCCGATCAAAAAAAGTCGTAGGTACATAGTCGAAACGTTGAGAATTAATCCCGCCAGCCTTCTGGCTTTAGCGGGGTTTGGTTAGGGCCGGGTGTACAGGGAGCGGTGATAAAACGGCCGTGACTACCCGGCGTAAACGGTGGTCCTTCGGGACCTTGCGTTGGCAAACGAACCTTCAGCGCGTAGAATAGTTCATCATCGTCCTGTACAATATTTCCGGCATCGTCATAGGCACCTAGTGGTAGTTTGGTAGCGTCTTTTTTATCGAGCCAGATTTCTTTCACAGCTACCGTGCTTGCCGTAAAGAATCCGACTACCGCTTCCCTAGCATTCGCAACATTTCTGACATTCCCCACCAAAGCCGTCGGGGGCGTGTCGGCCAGACCGCCCGTATTCTGGGTTTGCTGCTGAAACAGATAAAAATACCGGTAGGCTTCTGCCGTTAGCGACGACTGCCGCAGTTGCATTAACGCAGGCTGGCGGGTCAATAGAGGAACCTGGGCTACTTTGCGGCCCACCAACAAACCACCGTTACTGAGCTGGTCGTCGAATACATTCAGGTTATAATTACGAATCCGTGCCCAGCAGGGTGTCCGGCACAGGTAGTCGGAATACCAGTCGCCATTGGGAAAGCCAAAAGCTGTGAACACCGTTAATGGATTTACGCAGTTTTCAATGGCTTGTTTCATGGTAGCTACCACACCATTCTGGATGTAGCGGGTCTGCATGGTGTCGATGTAAATACTTTGGTAGCAGCTTTTGCACCATTTCTGCTTTTCGTACAAAATCCAGTCCCAACGATAATAATTACGCTGACCGGGCGGGTCGTTGGTGTCAACAAACGCATCATACCCTGCCCGGAAATTTGTCGGGTACAGGCCCGGCGGCAAACTGACCGGATTGAACTGTACGCGTGCTTTATCGATTGGCGAAACTGGTAGCATCACCTGCTGACTGGACACATAACGGGTACCTTCATTGAGTGTAAACCTCAGTTGATAGGCATGGCCCACTTGCCCGCGAAAATCACTGGGCAATCGGTAAGTACCGTCTTCCGTTTCTTCGGCTTTTACGACTTGGGCCGAATCTACTACCACCTCAACCTGCGCTTTGGTAATCGGCAATACCCCAAATCGGCCTGTAAGTGGGTCAGCGCGGGAGCGATTGAGCGTAATAAGTTGCTCCTCAATCAGGTTTGTCAGCGTGCCATCTACGACTATAAGATCCAACGTACCGCGCAATAGTACATCGTCTGGATCAACACAGGCCATTGGTAGCCAGCCAAGTACCAGCCAGCCCACCACCCGAACACATAGCCACTTATTATCACCTAAGACTTTCATAGGTTGCGTGCAGACGGCTTTAATCCCGCCAGCCTTCGGGTTTATTGGGTGTTCGTGTATCACTCGGCAAACAAAAGGCTGTTGGGGGCCGGTTCAGGCTATTCTGTATCACCATTTGTGGAATGGCTGGCGGAGTAGGCTCCATGGCAGGCTGACGCCTGTTCAACACATAAAATAGCTCTGACCCTACATCCCCTCCATAACCCGCTGGCCCAGAGCCTCCAAACGACACACCAGAGGCATCTTTCCGGTCGAGCCAATACCGCAGCGAGGTTAGGACAGATGCAGAAAAAAAGCCAACAACAACCTCTTTACGATTCGCTACATTATGCACATTGCCCGCCAAAACCGATGGCGGTGTATCGGCCAGGCCGCCAGTGCGTTCGGTCTGATCCTGAATCGCTTTAAAATAGCCATAAGCATCGACCGTGAGCGAGCTTTGTCGAACCTCGACCAGACATGGATTATAGGTATAAAACGGAATTTGCGCAGCCTTAAGTCCTGTAATTAACCCGCCGTTGGTATACACATCATCGAACACGGTAATGTCGTGACTGTAAAAGATTTCCCAGCAATTGGTTCGGCACATGTAATCGTAGGCGTAATTGGGCAAAGGCGTACGATAGGAGAAAGCGGGGGGCGTTAATTCCCGATAACAATCTTCCAACCGGGTTGACCGATCTTCTGTGTAGATATAGTAGTTCCCCCGCGATGCATTCGACAATACCAAGCTGTCTCGAATGCCGTAAACCGCATAAACGCCCTGCTGACAAGTCCGACACCATTGTTGCTTTTCCCAAATCTTCCAGTCCCATCGGTAATAATTATGAGCCTCGACGGGGTCTTTAAACTCAACAAACAGGTCATGCCCAGCCGTGTAAAAACCATCCAGTGGCGTTCGTAAACTTTTCGGATTGAACCGGGCTGTTAGTTTATTGATCGCTGGAACTGGATAAGCTGGCATAATCTGTTGAGTCGACGCATACCGGGTTCCATCTGCCAGTGAAAAACGGAGTTGATAAGCATGGCCAATTTTCCCCTTAAAATCGCTGGGGAGTTGGTAATTGCCCTCGGTGGTTTCATGGCAAGGTATCGCTTCGGCCGAATCAACTACGACCTCTATGGTTGCCCCGGTGATTGGCGTAAAGCCGGTCTGGCCCGTAAATGGATCGGATTTTGATCGATTAAGTCGGATTACCTGTGGTTCTGGCAGGTTATTAATGATCCCATCCACCACCAGCACGTCCACCGTTCCAAGCAGTATTCCGTCCACAGGATCGACGCAGGATACTAAACCAACAGCCAGCAATAATGTGAGAAACAAACGCATTCCGTAGAGCCGTTTACTTAAACTCGAAATTGTAGGTCAGGCTGGGAATCGGGGCAGCAAAAATGCTCAGCCGATACGGATTAGTCGCCTGTCCTTCAGTCCGGTAAAAGATCGAATACACATTCCGGCGACCATATAGATTATACACGGTGAACGTCCAGTGACCCTGCCATCGACGGTTTTTCATGCTGGGGTTGTAAATGTTCCAGGCGAAATCCAGCCGATGGTAGTCGGGCAGTCGGTACTGATTCCGTTCGTCGTAATACGGATAAGTTCGCCCCTGATATCGGATGAACCCTTCTGGGGCCGTATAGGGTCGGCCCGTGCTGTAGGAAAAGTTGAACGAAAAGCTGTGATGTCGGCCCTGGTTGATATTCAGGCTGATATTCAGGCTATGCGGTCGGTCGTAATTAGCTTTGTACCAATCGCCACCATTGATCTGCTGCTGAAAATCGACCCCTGCGGCTACCTGATTCAGCGTTCGGGCATAGGTGTAGTTGACCCAACCCGTAAGCTCGCCCTTCTTTTTGGCCATCATGATTTCCAGTCCATAGGCCTTGCTTCGACCGGGTAGCAATTGCGTTTCGGGATAAGGCTGCAAGAGGAAATCAGCTCCCGGTTTGTAATCCAGAATATGCTGGGTACTACGCCAGTACACCTCGGCTGACAACTCAAAAATGTTATTCTTCGAATTATGAAAGTACCCCGCCGACCATAGTTGACTCACTTGCGGCTGGATGTGCGCATCCGAGGTCTTCCAGCGCGACGTAGGCAATGGCGTTGTGGTATTGGTGATCACCTGCAAATACTGCCGCATCAGGTTATAACCCAGTTTGATGGATGAGTTATCACCCAATGCATAGCGTAAACCCAGCCGAGGTTCGAATCCACCGTATTGACTCGCCACCTGACCAGCCCCGTATCGGACAGAATCGACAACATTGGTAATATCGTAAACAGCACCGCCCGTTCCTTCACTACCGTAACGACGAACTACCGATGGTCCCAGGCTAAGAAAATGCGAATACCGAAGCCCGACCGATACCGCCAGCTTTTCCGACACACTCATCTCGTCTTCGGCATAGATGCCCAGTTCCATAGCATTTTCGATGGGTGTCCGCTGATAATTTACCGCCAGGCTGTTATTCGGTATCAACTCGCCGGGATTCAGTCGGTAGTGTGTTCCGCTAATCCCGATTTCGATTTTCTGATTGTCTAACTGATAGTTCAGGTTCGACTTGACCTGCCGCTGTAACAGCGACTGTTTCAACACCACTTTATTGAACGTACTATCCTCAGTCGACAGGATGCGGGGAATATACTGAGCGACCAATGCCGTTGTTTGCAGATTCAGTCGGGGGTTGAAGGCATGGAACCAGCGTACCATCCCATTGGCGGTTTGCTGGGCATACTGCGTATTAATTGCATTCACATTCGCCAGACTACCCAGCAGATTAGTCTGGAATAAATCCTGACTGAAATACCCCATTGCCGTAACTGTATTGCGGTCGTCGATGCGCCAGAAAAGCTTAGCAGCCCCATCGCCAAACTTAGCCCGAATATCATCCAGTCGTTTGGAGGCCAGCCGAAGCAGAAAATCATTAAACGCTCCTCGGCCCGAAACCAGCAAGCCCAGCTTTCCTTTTATGATTGGGGTTTCGACCGTTAACCGATTGGCCACCAGACTGGCTCCTCCGCTCAGCTTAAACTCGTTCAGATCAGGATTGCGCAAGCTAATGTCCAGCACCGAAGCCGCTCGCCCACCGTACCGAGCGGGCACATTACCTTTGTATAAATCAAGGCCCCCTACGGCATCGGGCGGGAATACCGAAAAAAGCCCAAACATGTGGGTAGGATTAAAGATGGGCGTATCGTCCATCAGAATCAGGTTCTGATCGGTTGTTCCACCCCGAATATTGACTCCGTTGGCCGCTTCGCCCACACTCGTAACGCCCGGCAACATTTGCAGGCTACGCATAATATCGACCTCCCCTAAAGCAGCCGGCATCTTCTTGAGCGTAGCAATATTGATCTGACTGACACCCAGCAACGGCTGACGAACATTCCGATCGTAGCCTTTACTGGTAACGACTACCTCTTCGAGCTGGCTGGCTACGGAGGGCAAGCGTACATCCAGGGTAGTGTTGCCCCGAATGGAAATCGTTGTTCGGAAGGGGACAAAGCCAATACTACGCACCACCACAATGTGCTGGCCCATCCGGGTCTTGATCGAATAGCGCCCCTGCTCGTCGGTGTACGTACCCGTAGCCGACTTGTCATAGTCCAGCACAACAGCGGCCCGAACAACGGGTTGATTGGAGGTCGAGTCCCGAATCGTACCGGATAGGGTATAGAGAATCTGAGCAGAAGCCGATAAACTGTTCAGCCCGAAAAGAAGGATAAATAGAAATCGAAGCATGAAAAGAAAAGGTAAACAAAGGTGCGGTTATACTTTATTGCACACAGTAGCTTTGTTTTATTCGTGAGCAGGGAACAACAGGCTAGTGTTCAACAGTATATGATACTATATTAGTCAAACCATCTTTTCTATAAAATCTACCTATAAACATAGTCCATTTGCCAAAATAGCCACTTAATTCGTTAACCAAATAGCGATCCAGCCGTGCTGGCCAGCTTATTTATCAGAAGTATGCGTTCATTTCTTTTGCTTGCGATCTGTCTATCAATCACCTACTGGCTCACCGCCTGTGTCGATTCACTTGATCTTACCCTCAACAGTACGATCGATGTGCTGGTCGTGGATGGTACGATCACGAATCTTCCAGAGCCGCAGGTGATCCGGCTAAACCGCTCCAAAGCCGACCGATTGACCGGGCGGTTTGGTGCTGTTCCCATCACCAAAGCAACCGTAGAGGTAATCGTTGACTCCACACAGGTTATTCCCTGTCATGAAACCGTTGATGGTAGCTACCAACTTCCTTCGGATTTTAAAGGGCAGGTCGGACACGCTTACCAACTGCGGTTTACCCTTTCCGATGGTACTCGCTATCTATCGACCCGGCAGGTCATGCCAGCCGTAGCGCCAATTCGTAGTGTATCAGCCCGCTTCAATCCAGTGGCATTGCCTGCTGAACAGCAGTTGGATGGAGGCTATCGGGCGGGTCATGATGTCTTTATCGATACGCAGGACCCCGCCGATCAGGCAAATTATTACCGTTGGGACTGGAAACTCTGGGAAAAGCAAAGCTGGTGCCGAAGTTGTCAGGAAGGTGTTTATTCCGTGAATAACATCCTGCTTCATACTTATAAAGACAAAACATTTTACGTAGCGGGCAATGACCTCTATGAAGACTGTTTCGTTCCTGTAAATTATATGGAAGCTGGTCAGCCGCCCTTTCAGGCAGGGTTATATGTCTATGACTATCCCTGCCGTACCGATTGCTGGGAAATCCTCTATAGTTATGCACTAAATGTCTTCGATGATCAATACACGAATGGCAACCTGATTCAGCATCGGTCCGTGGCTCAGATTCCTTATTATGATAGTACCGCCTGCCTGGTCGAAATTCGTCAGTCGTCGCTAACCCAATCCGCTCATGCCTACTTCAATCAATTTCAACGCACCCAGATGACCAATGGACTGACCGATACGGCCCCTTCTGCACCTGTTGGTAACATCCGCAATGTGGCTGATAATCGGGAGAAAGTAGTAGGATATTTTACAGCATCGGCCGTTTCGCCGAAACGATACTGGATCGACCGAAACGATGTGACTGGGCTTCCCTTTGGCAATATTGTTCCTGAAAAAGTAGCCTGGCAACCGGGAGCAGCCTTTTTCTATTCCTTAAATCGGAGGCAACCGATACCAGAACCCATTTATCCATACCCCAGTATCCGAATATGGGGTGGCCCTCCCCGACCCGCGACCGCTATCTGTGTTCCCAGCGACAGCCGAACGCCCTACAAGCCAGATGGTTGGCAGGATTGATTCAGAAGACCTCTCTTTCCATTCAGGAAAAAACGGCATGAATCTATCGTGCAGATTTGGTGGTCTATAAGGTAATTGTAATTTTGGCGAACTAAAGGAGTCAACTTAGTATGGAAGCCGTAGAAGCTATTTTGCAGGAAGTAGATAAGTTAAAGCCCAATGAAAAGCTTCAACTCTTACATCAATTAGTCGATCGAATGCTGGCAGCTCGCCCCACCGAATTGCCTACTATTGCTGATTTTGATAAGTATATAGGTATTGGCAAGGGAGTTTGGGAAACAGATGCTCAAACGTATATAAACAAGAGTCGTGAAGAAGATTGACTTTAAATCTGCCTTTCTCGATACGGCTCCATTAATATACCTGATCGAAGGGCATCCTCAGTTCGCATCAGTGGTTAACGATATTCTGATTTATTGCCAACAGCGGTCTGTCAGTTTAACAACCAGTGTCTTAACGGAGTTAGAATTTAAAACAAAACCTGTATGAGAAAATCGTATCGATATTATACAAGCTTTTGATCAACTGCTGGTAGATTCTCGCATGCAAAAGGTTTCTATTACAACAGAGATCGTATCGAAAGCACTTAATTTACAACAGAAATTATTTAGCCTGAAAGCTTTTGACTCGCTTCAGCTTGGTGCTACTTTAGTTCACAACTGCGACGTATTTATAACAAACGACAAACGTCTGATCCAATTAAATCAACCTCAAATTATTACTTTAGACCAATGGAATTAACCCTCGACCCTTCTACCCAGCAGCGTGTTGATAAATGGCTCAGTGGCAATTACGATGCCGCCACGAAAGAATCGATTCAGCATTTGATCGACTCAGGAAATACCACGGAACTTACCGACTCATTTTATCGCGATCTGGAATTCGGAACCGGGGGACTTCGTGGGGTTTTAGGCGTTGGCTCTAACCGAATGAATCGTTACACCGTCGGGGCAGCTACACAGGGGCTTTCCAACTACATCAATGCGGCATTTCCCGGTGAAGATGTAAGCGTGGCTATCGCGCACGACAGCCGCCGGATGAGTCCGGAATTTGCCCAGTTAGCAGCCGATATTTTTTCGGCCAATGGTATTAAAGTATACCTGTTCAGCAGTTTGCGCCCAACACCGGAGCTGTCGTTCGCCATTCGGCAATTAGGTTGCCAAAGCGGCCTGGTTATCACGGCCTCACACAATCCGCCTGAGTATAATGGATATAAAGTATACTGGAACGATGGCGGTCAGGTTGTGTCTCCGCACGACAAGGGTATTATTGCCGAGGTCAATAAAGTGACTTCTGTCGATGACATTAAGTTCCTGGGTATTCCAGAACGCATCACAATGATCGACGAAATAATCGATGCTCCGTATGTGGAGCGCGTAAAGTCGAACGCTGTCAACCCTGATGTGATTAAGCGCCAGGCGAACCTGAACATTGTTTATACACCCATTCACGGAACAGGCATTACGCTGGTACCACGCGTACTTGATGCCCTGGGCTTCAACAACGTCCATATTGTCGAACAGCAGGCGACTCCCGATGGTAATTTCCCCACCGTAAAATCGCCCAACCCCGAAGAACGGGCTGCCATGCAACTGGCGCTGGATCTGGCCTTATCGATCAACGCAGACCTGGTAATGGCAACCGACCCCGATGCCGACCGTGTTGGCGCTGGTGCCCGTAATCATCATGGCGAATTTGAGTTGCTCAACGGTAACCAGATGGCCAGTCTGATCATTTACTACCTGCTCAACGCCTGGAAAGATGCCGGGAAGCTGACAGGGAAGGAGTTTGTCGCTAAAACCATCGTGACCACCGATCTGATCGATCAGATGTGTAAGAACTACGGTGTTACCTGTTACAATACCCTCACTGGCTTTAAATACATCGCTGAAGTCATTCGCGAACTCGAAGGCAAAGAGAAATTTATTGGCGG
>Ga0209933_1000820_pt1 | contig 43906 bp, 38 predicted proteins | sample ThiBiot_300_biof_FD_183944 | JGI IMG/M metagenome (GOLD analysis project Ga0209933, IMG submission 183944) | Wastewater bioreactor microbial communities from Cape Town, South Africa - Thiocy_cont_300_biof (SPAdes) | ecosystem: Engineered > Bioremediation > Thiocyanate > Unclassified | place...
CAATCATACATTGTTTTCAGCGAATCAACATACCTGCCACTAGTCGTGTAGCCCAGATAAGACTCCCCCTGGCATATCGTTTTATTAACGGTGGAAGTTAAGGTTGTTTTGGGTATGCTCTGTATGTTTTTTAGTGTAGCGACTTTACATCCAGCCTGATTAGTGGCCGTGACACTATACACACCAGTAGTCGTTACGGTGTTCGTAGCACTAGATGGGTTTCGGCCTCCACTCCATTGATAGGAAGTCCCACCAGATGCTGTCAGGGTGAGGCTGCCACATTGGTTAGAGCTATTTGCTATATAAACTGGGAAGTAAGGATCTAACGCTCCCCAGGTTACAAGGGTATAGAACTCCGGTTTATCAGCTGTAATAGTGATACAGGTAAACGTACCTGGAAATTCAACTACAGCATTTCCTTCTGCACCTAGTAAGGTGAAAGAGTCAAAAAAAGTAGTTCCCCCACCATTGTGAAGTGGTATATATGGTTCTGAAAATCGTAAAGTCACTTTACTATTAACACTACCCAATGATGATAGCAATAGAACAGGATTTGTAACAGGTTCCGAAAAGCAAACTACAGATTGAGAGCCTTTAGTAGAGGCTAAGGTTACCATTGGAACATGTTTATTGGGGATAGTAGTAATACCGTCGAATTGCAAAAATGGACTGAAATCTGATATATACTGAAATAATGGTGGGTAAGAAAAGGACATTCTAACCATGATTTGTTTATTTTTTAATTCTATTGTTCCAATGGTTTGATCATGAGTGTAATTTTGCCAATTAGTCCAGACATACATGGGTTTACATTGAGAATAAACCTCACAAAGTTGAAATACGAAAAAAGTGCCTAGTAACCAATACTTATAGAAGGGCTTGCTACCTAGCATAATTTTAAGTTTTAAGGATTCACAATCTGAATGCTTATACTTATAACTAATTACCCTAAATCACTAAACTTGACTGACAGCGTAAAAGCTTGTGGCTTTATTTCAGTGTAAACAGGTTCCGCCTATAATATGGAAGACATAAGTGAATAGCAAGTATATATAAAATACATGTTAAATGGAGGCAAATGGTAGGAAATCTATTATTTAACCTGATTCTGATAAGGTATATAGCCCAATACTAGTATTTATAATACTGGTTCAGCACGTTGTTTAGTTTCCCCACATGCTTTTAATAGTTCCACTTCAAATTGTTGTAAAATAGTCTCTTTGCTTAAATATTGTCGTGCGTATGTTCTGGCATTTTGTCGATAAACGGACAAATCTTTGTGAAGCGCCAATAGAATACCATCGAGTAAGGCCTGTGTCGATTCGGGTTCGATCAGGATGCCCATCTGGTTTTCATCTATAACCTTATACAAAGTAGTACCCGGTACGGCTGATACTAAGGCACAGCCACCAGCCGCCAGGATGCTGGTAAGCTTGGATGGTAATACTAAATCAGATGCTGATTTCTTTTGAAGAACCAGGTGAATATCCGCCGTTGCTAAAAGTGCTGATAACTTGTTGTAGGGCTGTAAAGGATGAAAGCTAACATTAGATAGTTTATAGTCATGAACTAAATTTTCTAACCTTGTTTTGCCGCCCCCCGACCCACAGATCACAAATTTTACCTCCGATTGCGTTTGAAATGATTTAGCAACTTCAATGATCAGTTCCAGGCCTTGTTTTTCGCCAAGACTGCCCGAGTACAGAATAACCTTATCTTGTTGGTCTAGTCCCAGCTCTGTTCGTAAGGATTGTTCTTGTGGAAGTGGACGGACCAATTGTTCATCGACCCAGTTGGGGAATAAGTAGCAAGGATTTTGAAGTACATTCTTATCAGCGACTTTTTGGACCATGCCTTCACTTATGGTAGACACTACCGCACAGCGTTTTAGAATAAACTTCTCAATTGAGAATAGCAGATTCAGAAACGATTGATTTTTGATCATTCCTAATTCTTTTGCCATATCGACCTGTAAATCCTGAAGATGATACCAGAGTGGTATTCGCTTTACCAAGGAGTATAGAGCAGGTAAGAGGCCAATCTGAAAAGGGGGCGATACACAAATGACTACGTCGAATGGCTTGCCGAATAAAATGCCAATCCAATAGGGTAGACTGCTAAGTACAAACGATAGCTCATGTAAGATGCGCTTAACTGTAGTAACCTTTTTAGGAACATAAAAGGGACACCGATGAACAGTGACCCCTTCTAGTGTTTCAGTAAACCAACCTTTACCTTTATAAGCGGCATGTACTTCCCATTCTGGATAATAGGGCATGGCTGTAATAACCTGGACAGAATGCCCTTGCCTAACTAGCCACGCTCCCATTTCACCAGTATATTTGCCTACCCCTGTTAGTTCCGGAGCATAATTAATATCATATAGTAGGATGCGCATTTAATATATATCTCTTGTCAATAAGTAGGTACTAGTAGGATATTGATAATCAGTGGATTCAAGTCGCTTTTGATAGTGGGTATTTAAATGGTTTTAAGCAACCGGGCCGCCATACTGTCGTGAATCTGAATCATGGTCTGTTTCAGATCGTATGTCCAGTTCCAGTCGGGATAGTGTTGCTTGAACTTGCTCAAGTCCGAAATGTACCAGATATGGTCGCCACTCCGGTTGGTTTCCGAATACTGGTAGTTCATCTTGTTGCCCGAAATCGCTTCGCACAAGGCAATAGCTTCCAGCATCGAGCAGTTGGCATAACGACCTCCACCGGCATTATACACCTCACCCGGACGTGGGTTCTGATAGAAATGCCAGAACATGTTCACCAAATCCCAGCTATGGATGTTGTCCCGAACCTGTTTGCCTTTGTAACCGAAGATGGTGTACTGATTGCCCGTAATGGCACATTTCATCAGATACGACAGAAAGCCATGCAGCTGAGCGCCCGAATGGTTGGGACCCGTCAGGCAGCCTCCCCGAAATACGCCCGTGTTCATGCCAAAATAGCGACCATACTCCTGTACCATCACATCAGCGGCTACTTTCGAAGCGCCAAAGATGGAGTGCTTGGTGTGGTCCAGACTCATGTATTCGTCAATCCCGTTCTCGAAGTAGGGATGGTTCTGGTCAATTTCCCAGCGGGTTTCGGTTTCGATCAACGGCAGGAAATTGGGGTTGTCTCCGTATACCTTATTGGTAGAGGTAAAAATGAACACAGCCTCGGGGCAGTGGAGCCGGGTCATTTCCAGCATATTGAGCGTACCAACGGCATTGACGCCAAAATCGGTAAATGGCTCCCGAGCAGCCCAGTCGTGGCTGGGTTGAGCGGCTGTATGGAGAACTAATTTAATATCGGTCCCGAATTCGTTGAAGATGACTTCGAGTTGGGGCACTTCACGAATATCGGCGGTGCGATGCTGGTAGTTTGAATAGGTGTCAGCCAGTCGGTTTCGATTCCATTCGGTGGAGCCATCAGCACCAAAGAAGTACTGGCGCATGTTGTTATCGATCCCAATGACCAGATCAAATTTATCGGCAAAGAAGGCAACGGCTTCACTACCGATCAACCCTGCCGAACCTGTAACGAGTGCAATTTCCATGTAAAACTATTGATTAAAGTTAGTACAAATCATTGTTTATTTAAGGGCTGGAGCTAGTTCCTTAGGACGTTTAGCCATCATGGGTAATTCAAAAAAATTATATAAAAATGCAGAAAATAAGATAGTTAAGATTAATCCTAAAATTTTCGAAAAAACATTGCCTATAAAGGTAGATCGTATACCGCTTGTTACGTAATAGCTAGTAAAAAGGATAGGGATGTGGCTTAAATAAATCGAGTAAGACCAAATACTTAATCTCTCAATGACTTCAGCAAAAAATCTGAATTTATATATAGGCCGGTTCAAAGTTTTAAAATATGGTAATAATAGAGAACTCCCGAGGGGGGCAATTAGTAACAAATATTTATTATTGACTATTGTATTTTGTGATATATTAAAGACGTACGAAGTAGAAATGCAGCAGGCAATCATTATTAATCCAGTAATGAGCATGGTTAACTTCATTTTCGAGGATAAATAAAAAACCGAAGTGGTGAATGAAATAAATACTCCAATAGCTATTGCATCGAGCCTTGCAACTGTAATCATATGTAGATTTTCTATGCCATCGTATCGATCAAGAATTTCTCTTACTAGGAAACAGAAAGAAATTATAAATACTATTGATAGAACAAATGAAGCTTTTATTGATAAACCAGTTTTTGCGAAAAAATATAAAATTAAAGGGAAAGTCAAATAAAACCATTCTTCTATACATAGACTCCAAGATACACCATAGAAGTTACTGGAACGATTTAAGAAATCTTGACCAAACCACAAGAAATTAACAAGCTGTTTGTATGGCGGTAATGCATGATCTAATAAATAGTGAAAAAATACCGAGATTACCAAAAATAAGTAATAATTAGGTAAAGTTCGCCACCAGCGTCGTGACCAGAAATTTATTATATTACGTGTTCCCCAGATAGTATTTTCTGAGAAATTTCTCCATAAAATAGTCCCAATCAGAAAACCGCTTAGGCCGAAAAATAATTCAACACCCCAGAAACCAATATATTCATAAATTTTAATAAAATGCGAGATTAACACTAGAATGATTGCTATGGCACGGATTAGGTCAAGGCCAAAATATCTATTCAATTTATGTTCTTCAGTATGTGAATTCATTTTATTGTAGGTAAAAAATAAATCTTAATATAGAAATTATACTAAATTATTGTTAGTTGCTATCAATAATTTTTATAGAATTTTAGTTAAAATACATGCTTTAGCATATTGAGTAGAATGGAACTAGAAGAGATTTTTTTTTAGAGAATCAAAACTGTTGGGTTTCGCTTAATATTACTAAGACTGCTCTTTTAATTCTCTGATTTTAACGTATATCTGGGTGAAATAAGCCATCTTAAGAATGGCAAAAGCAAAGCCTCTAGTGCCATCCCGAAAACCTCCCATTAGAAAAAAACTAGCGAAAAAATACATGGGAGCTAGTAAGGGGGTTTCCATAAGCGCATATTTAATTTTTTGCATCCAGGTCCATTGCTGCGTAATTCGTTTGTCTCGCGATATTTTGAAATAATGAGCAGCTTCCCAGGATGAATATTCATTATGTTTCGTTACATAATAGGACACGCCCCGTAAATCCCTATGATCAATCTTGTTTTTGATAACGCCCACTTCACCGTTTACAAGCCCGTACTCATGGACTTCCATATCTAATCGGCTCCACTGATCTTCATCAACACGTTCATACTCACCGACTCCTACTTGAAAAAGAGCTAGTTTGTGAAGGAAATACCCTCCCTTGTTTATCTGACCAAGAAAATAAATGGTATAACGTAGCCAATATCCTTTAATGTCATTGTTTTGTTGCAGTTTTTCCCGAAGTTCAGTCTTAAATGCATCGGTTAAAAATTCATCTGCATCTAAAAACATCACCCATTTTGTATCAGGGGTGTGGTTTTGTAGAAACCAGTTTCGCTTTTTTGGGAATTTTCCATTCCAATTAAACTCAATAACTTCAGTTCCAAATGCTTTGGCAATATTGACTGTTGCATCAGTACTACCTGAATCAATTACAACAATTCGCTTGGCCAAATCTTTTCCAATAGCTTCCAGGCATTTAGGAAGGTTTTTTTCCTCATTTTTTACTGGGATCGCTATTGTTAAATCAACAGGGAACAACATATTGCTTTTAGTGATATGCTTGGGATGTTATTTTAATAATTTATTTGTCTTTTCCTGAATTAGTAACTCAAATTGTGATTTGTTTGTGTCGTTTATTTTTCTTACAAATAGAGCAAGGTTTTATTAAAGATTCTCTTTTGGTTTAATTATTCTTACTGCACACGTTAGAAATCGCTTAACTATCCAGTCCTTCGATCCAAATACAGGATTGCCTAATATTAATTGTTTAAAATGAGCATTTTTGGAGTTTGCCCAAGCTTTAAGGTCAAATAACGAAACCCAATGGACAGCATCAGAGTCTATAAAGAATGGTCTATAGAAAGCTGCCAGATCAGTCTGAATTAAAAAGGCAGGCTGGTTTCTGGTTAGTGTATCCAGCCTGGATGTGAACCAGTGATAAATAAAACTTAATCGGTTCAGCCAATTTATATGGCGGCTACTTGGACAAAGATATCCAGGAATATCATATCGTGGACAAAATATAAGCATACACCCGCCCGGCATTAATAGACTAAAGATTTTCTCAAGATGTTCGGCTGGATCAGTAACATGTTCAAATACATACGTTGAAAATATGATATCAAAGTAATTTCGATTAGTAATGGAGCTTATGTCTCCCCAAAAAACTTCATCTGCTTGTGAATGAAGCCAAACACTATTTTGTGTTGTAACATCTTGTGCACAATAGTAAATATTGTCACGTAAGCCTTTCACTCTCAAATATTCTGCAAAGCCACTTCGACCTGCTCCAACTTCTAGAATCCTTATTTTCCTTATATTTAAATTAGGACTTTGCTTAATCTCGGTTTCAACTTTTTCCCAAGATAAAATTTGATTACTCATTGTCCCAAAAGCGGTATAATCAGTTACCTGCTGGTAGAACGTATCTAGTTTAGTGCGTAAATTTTGCTTTTCACTAGCAGATATATTAGCTTCTGGTAATAATTGAGCTTTCATGGTTATTTTTTATGTTACGAGAACCAATGGGATGGGCAGGGTTACCTGCTACTATACTACTAGAAGTTACATCTTTAGTAACGACGCTGTTAGCTCCTATAATGGCATATTCATTAATAGTAATTCCAGGCATAATAAATGCGCGAGCTCCTATAAAGGCATGAGCGCCAACGTAGATTGGCGCTGTGATTAAATTCATGGCTTCTCTATTAAATGCATGAGTACCTGTACATAGATAAGCTTCCTGGGCAACGGTGGCGTGCTCTTGAATTTCTATTTTACCCAAGGAATAAGCATTTGCACGATCTCCAAGGCATGCATGGTCATGTAAAGTAAGATGCCAGGGGATTTGTATACGTGCCCGCTGGTGTACAAATGGTGTACCATATATAGTGGCACCAAATAGTTTCAACCATAGGAGTCTCCAGCGATTTGCGGGTTTGGGAGTCCATGAACAAAATAGGAACCACATATATTCCCACAGTAGAAGTTTTACCCGATGTTTTCTACTCCAGGGACTTGAATAGGGATCTGACTGATTATGAATTAGTTGATTTGCGGCCATATGCTCAGGAAGTTTGCTGGATAATCTGTTCAAAATCGTCCAGAAAAAGATCCGCTATACGAGAGATAGAATGGGTATGTCTCACGGTAAGCGCTTGTTGGCTTAAGTTAGTTCGCCACTCCGCATTCACTTGTAATTGGCTGATTGCGTAAGCTAACTGTTGAACGGCATCTGGTGAACGATGGTCGAAAATTAACCCGTTTTGGTTTTGTTGAATAAAATCCTGAAAGCAGGACAAATTGGAAACAACAGGAACGCATCCCCAGGCCATGGCTTCGAGTGGAGCAAGTCCAAAAGTTTCACCCTGTTCGGCAACAGATGGGTAAACAAATATGGAAGCTTCCTTATAATATGAATTAAGTGCTTCAGTATTAAAAACTGGCCCTACAAAATCGACTGGGTAATTACTGGCTAGTTGGCGTAAATAATTAATGTAGGCATCTCCACCTCCTCCGGCTGATATTTCCCATGGTCCTACGATCTGTAGGTGATATGATTGATCAGTTTGTTTAAACGCCTTTATCAATAAATCCAGTCCTTTCTCGGGATGGACCCGGCCTGTGTATAAAATGACCTTTTTTTTCTTAAGGATATCCACCCCTTCTAAAGGAACAAATGGGAGTGGATTTGGTATCATGACAACTTTGGCATGTTTCGATTCAGGAAGTTCGTTTCGGATCGCATCTGCTACTGGAGTTGAATTGGCCCGTAGCCGTGCCGTAGCATTATAATATTTCATTTGCCCCTTTGGCATACGCTGAACGTCAACAAAACACACTCGTTTTAAGTCATCAGGCAATAGAATCGGAGCCCAAAATGTGTTACTAACCAAAATGTCAGAGTTTTTAGGGAGTATATGTAGTGCCTTTCTTGTGTAAAGAAAGTCTCTTAGCTTTAGGACTAAACCCGACTTTGGGGTATCATATCCCTTCACGCGTATGTGTTGAACACCATTTTGTTCTTCGAATTCTGGTAGTTCGCCCAATTGGCGGGAAATGTGAAATACTTTATGCCCTTTAGCTGCAAATGCCTTTCCGAGTGAATACCACATTTTTTCAACGGCTCCTCCCAGAATAGGTGGAATGGGAAAAAAGGCACCTTGGAGTATCGTAATACGCACAGATAAACTATTAATTTAGCGTTAATGCATTAAGTATCCGAATAGCAGCCTGATCAACCTGAAAGTATTTTTGAAACGTAATTCTTGCTCTTTCACCCATTTGCTTTTGGGTATCGGTGGGAAGCGAAATCCATTGCTCAAGTGACTTAATAGTTCCTTCAAGCGTATCCGACGAAATAAGGCCTCCACCTTCCTGATCAATTTCCCGCCAGATATTTACCTGATCTGTAATTAATACAGGCTTTTGACAAGCCAATGCTTCAGCCACAGCAATACCAAAGTTTTCCTGATGGCTGGGTAAAATAAAAGCGTCGCATCCAAATAAAGCTCCCCATTTTGCGTCGCCCATCAGCATACCGGGGAATGAGACCATTCCTTTCAGCGATGGTGTTTCGTTTACAAGCTGTTGGATTCGTTCCCCATAGGGCGTATCTAGCCCTGGTCCTGCAATGACAAGTTTGGGGAAAGAAAGCTGAAGAGACTGTCTGGATTGAAGAATCGTTGCATAGGCTTTTATAAGTAAGTCGACTCCTTTTTTATAATGAATTCGACTCATAAAAAGTAGGTAGGGATGATTTTCTATCTCGGGACATGTCTCTAAGAAAGCCGTTTTCATCGATTCTTTATAGGGAAGCGGTTCGTCAACCCCATAGCCTACATTGATTTCCCGCTTAGGATGGTATGGTCTGAATGGTTTACGTGCTAAAAGCAATTCGGTTTCGCAGGTAAAAAGGATCCCATCTGCATCATTGACAACTCGGTTTTCAATTAATTTCCAATAAACCCAGTTTCGAAGTGACTTCCATTGTCGTCCATTTACTTCCTGAAACCAGGGATCAAGCATACCATGAGGCATTACAAATATTCTAGGTTGTTTACCATCCGATTTTTGCAAATGCTGAACGGCCTTCCAGACTGCATAACTTGGATATAACCAAAGGCCATTAATAATGACAGCATCAAAACGGGCTAAATTCTTAACTAACCAGGGCACAAGATTGCTATTGTAACGCCAAGGAGTTATTCCTGAACCGAGCGCATGGATCGGGAAATCATCTTGTCCCAAAAAGGAGGATGAAGGATCATCAAGGCTGACAACTTCTCGATGAATATCTAATCGTCGAGATCGTCGGTCTAAATTTCGTATACCCTGACATGGACCTCCATTTAGAGGATTCATGCTATTGATTACATGAAGAAGCTTCACAAAGTGAATTAGTCAATACGTTTTATTAAAAAGTATTAATCTTAGTTTTGATAGATAGACGAATAAAGATCAAAATACATGTCTGCTATTCTATCACCATCAAATCGTAATTTATTTATTCGGCCATTTTGAATTAATAAATTACGATAAGAATTGTCATTTATTACTTTAATAAATCCTGCTTGTATTGATTGTATGTCAAAAGGATCAACTAGACAAGCGGCATTACCTGCTACTTCTGGCATTGAGGAAACAGAGCTTGTAACAACGACTCGTTCAACCGTATTAGCTTCAACAATTGGCATACCGAACCCTTCAAAGGTCGAAACAAAGGATACGATGTCGCATTCGATATATTTTTGTAAAAGTTGCTCGTTAGACAGATTATATTCGTTTGTAAAACTAATATTGTTATCATGCAAAGCGGCTAACTGCTCACTGAACAACTCACCTATAATTACAAGATGGCAATTTATAGAACGCAAAGCGCTGATTAATCTAAGTAAATTTTTATTGTAACCTGTGCCAATATGCAGGATAATAGGTTTGGCTGTATTAAACTCTTTTTTGTGTGGTTTAAAAATGGGGTTTATTGCAACTGGAATTATAATTATTTTATCTGATTCACAACTGGTGTACTTAATTATTTCTGCTTTTGTCGCTTCAGAAATCGTGGTGACTATTCTGGATTTCTGAACAGGAAGCTTTAAATATAACCAATTGATCAGCTTCTGTGAGACCCCTTTTTTACGTCGAACCATCCCGCAGTCCAAAATTGTAAGTACTACATTTTTAGAATTCATAAACAAGTTTAAAAAATGTACCTCACCTGTTATATGATTAATATCGTTAGATTGATGCGATCTTGCTGCAATTATATTAGCCAGTTTTGATAAATATCCACTGTTGTGATAAGGAGAAATAAATATTGCAGCTTCAATTCTATCCTTTAAACGTTCTCTAATATCATTAAATATAAATTCCATGCTAAAACTAAACCCTTTCCATGGTTTACGCTGAAAATAATTTACATGAATTTTTTTAATGTTATCTATCATTACTGTTCCAATGTCTAACTCGTTTTTCTTATTGATGCTATCATGAGCCCTCCTATAAATACACTAAATCCTAGCGAAGTTGGTTGTGCCCAGCCCCCTTGCAATAGACTTAATAAACCAAAACTAAGAAGCATCCAGGGGAGAAGATTGCCCATTTGGAGTTGTTTATAGCTAGCAAGGCTAATCCGTGATGACAGGCTTAAACGTACAAAAATCACTAGAAGCCCAAATAAAACGCCAAGTTCGCCTACAAGCCGCCCCCATTCTTCCTCAGAAATCAGGAATAATCTATTGCCAGTTAAGAGTTGTGCGCCGACATTAGTCCCCATTCCTAGTCCATAGCCAAAAAAGGGAACATCTGATGAACTTTCAATGGCCGTAAGTAAACCTCCTAAAAATCGATCAACAATAGCGCTTTGGAATCCTCCTGCTTGTTCATTTGCAGAGTCAAATCGGGCGGTAAAGGCTTCGGTCGCCGTCTGGAAGAAACTAGCTTTGTTTAGTAAAGCCATAGCAAGAAGTAAGCCTATACCTGCTATAATCATTCGCACTATAAACTTAGGCTTCCGGGCAGCAGCGATAATAGTAAATAGTATTGTTACCCCAACTTGCAGAAATAATGCCCTACTAATTGACAGCGGTACAGCCGCTAACAAGCCTAGTGTAGCTCCAATGAGTGCCAGTCGGTTAACTTTATCAGGGTTTAGCCAGAAGTAAAAAACAAAGCAGGCTACAAAACTATAAAATAAAGTAGTACCATTTGTAAAGGAAAAGGTAGCTGGTGGTCGAAAATAACCTAGAGCGCCACTGAAACCTGCTCCTGTTGTATCCCCACCAATACTTCGGTTCACCCAAGCCGATTGTGGGCTATAAAACTGTAGGATTACTAAAATTGTCATCGGAATTGTAATCCATAAAGTGGTTGTTCCAACTTTAATTACATCATCCCGGGTAAAAATTTGTCCGATAACGAAAATAAATGGGAATTGAATTAACAAAATTCGTGCGCCAAATAGAGCTACAAAAAAATTGCCATGACCTAACGTGACTGCTGTGAAGATACTTAACACTCCTATGAACGTCATGGAGAGCAAGTGTGCATTATAAGAAATGCGATGGTGTGTCCAGGCTATAACAATTAACCATAAGGCGAGTGGGTCACGAATGATAAGTAACGGAGTTGCTAATCCCGGTAAAAACCATTTCCGGAGTGCCCCCTCAAATATTAACAAAAAGAAATAGAGCCAGATACCCTGTTTAAGTAATCGGGTTTTACGATCTGTTGCCTGTAAAGCTCTTCGATCAATAAATTGCCCAGGTTCGGCAGTTACATAGTCAATCATGTTGATTGCAAGTGTAAGGATTGAGCTATTGCTTTGGCCAATTCATTTCCATATACCGACCATGGGCGTTGCCGGGCAGTTTCTAGAGCGGCCTGGCCTGCCGAAGCAATTTGATCTGGGTATTGAATTAAGTGTTCCAACCTAGTCTGTAACGCTTCAGTTGCTCCAGCCTCAACCAACCATCCATTTTGTCCATGATTAATTAAATCAGGCCCGGCCGTACGCTCGGTTGTAATAACTGGCGTCCCCTGTGACATAGCCTCAGTTATTACCAGACCGAAGCCCTCAAAAAGAGACGGGAACACCAACACATCATGTTCATGCATAAGATTGAGAACCTTCTCATGTGAAAGACTTGGTATCCAGTTGTGTTTTGTTAGTGCATGATCTAATGCTAAACACGTAGACCCTGTTTTTTGTCCTACAACAGTTAATTGAATATACGACTTAAGTGGCTCTACAGCAGCAAACAAATTGGCTATACCTTTTCGCTGCGATAAACTACCCACAAATAAAAGCTTTAACGGTCTGAATGGGGAAAAGCCTTTATATTCTTTCTCGCGTGTCACCTGTGGAAAGCCGTAAGGGATTACAGTTATAGGCTTCAGCGGACTTGGATAATCCTCTAAAGTAGAAGCGGTGAACTGGCTTGCTACGAAAATTTGATCCGCCAGACGCAATTCCTCATCTTTACGCATTAATTTTTCTTCAGTATCCCTGAATCCAGTCAACGTGGCTGACCATTCAGGCCATCGCTCACGTTCGGTCTCTAATAATCGGCGAGCAGTTCTCCAATAACCAATTGGCAGGTCATAAAAGCAATTAATATGAAGTTGCTTGGCTTTATTGAAGGTGAAAGCTGATCCATCCTCATACGCGTAGACAGCTTGCAAACTATGTTTCTTCAAGGCTGATAACCTTGAAGAAACATGCTTGTCGAAATGTTGATAAACAGCGTCAACGGAAAATGGACCAATCTGATGTGCTGTAAGTTTTGAATAACCAACTCTGGATGCAACAAGCCGTCCTATTTCCCACCAAGGAAATATATGTGTAAAGGGTTGTAAAGAGGCATCAAAACGTCGACGATTTAGTTCTGAAAATGGTCCTATTCTACTCAGATAATCTAAAAGATCCCCTGGAAATGTGGCAATACAGGTGTTAAACTCGGCTAAGAGATTGGCTTGTAAAAGCCCATAACTTGCAGCCCGAACATTTGCATTACCAGTTGGATGCGACAGCAACAAGTTCATTTGATATAACAGCTAATCAATTTCAAAAACACGGCGCATAGCAGTTATATTCTCTTCGCCATAGTATCTTTCACGGGCATACTGCCAATGATCGTTAGTTAACTTTAATCCCATAAGTTTTTGGATCAGAGCTAATCCATCCTGCTTGTTTGTTGTACTCCAGAGTACCCCTGTTCCCGTAGCTTGTAGAAATTCAGCTAATGAGCTGTCTGCTGGCCCATGTCCAAAAATCGGTCGGCCGGCCTGAACGTAGCTTGAGATTTTCGTCGGCATACTTGTTTGAGAAAATATCCTCATGCGTTGGTTCATAGGATACATGGCATACACAAAATCACATGCTGCCAATTGTGGTATAACTTGACTCTCAGGTAAAGTAGCATGAGTTATAATACTGGTTCGAAATTCTTCAGGAATCTGATCTTCCTGAACCTTCCATCCCCACATGTGAATTTCAAGCTGTGATCCTTGTTGAATGGCTACTTGTTTAACTAATTTAACAAATTGAAAGAAATCTTCCTTATCATATAAGGAACCAATATGGCCTACTTTTAACCGGTGTGATTTTATATCATGTGATTCAGACACATGGCTCAATGCCTGAGAAGGAATATATCGATGGCTGATCTCTCCTGTGCGTCCACTTAGTTGTTTATAATAGTCCTGCATTCCTCTACTAGTAACGTCAAAAGTTGTTGCGCTTTTTAAAACGTTTATAGTCATTTGGTTTGCTAAAGTGGCCATGAATCGATAACGGATTGACCGAGCGCAAATAGCTCCAGCCCAATCATCATTGATTGTTACATGTACTGGCCGAATTTGTTGACGCCTAGCTAGCTCCACAGCTACTCGAATACCTTCGTTGTGAGATACAATCCAATAAGCATCACAATCAATTTCCAGAAGATTATTAACAATAGTATCGATTAATTCTACTTTCTTTCCAGATAACATTTTCCAGGTAAACCAGATATCATGATCAACCCTTCCCCCCATAAAGCCTGTACCCATATAGCCATCTTCAAAACCTTTAGCCGCTTTATGATCAATATATTTCCATATAACATTGATTGAAGAAAGGTTTTCAATTAAACTACGAAAGTTTGCGCTTCCACCACCAATTAAGGGTGAATGAGCTGTGAATAAGCAAATGTTTTTTTTCATTTATAAATCATGTATATGCTAACTATTGTCATAATAGCGAGCATGAATATTTTTGACAGTGTATATCAACATATTTATTCAAGGTATCTAATGAATTGACGAGCAATATCAGAAACTGTTATTATTGGTATAGAAGTTTTCTCTGCTAATTGAAGGACTGTTTCAAGATTTGAATTCTTATAAGCTAAAATCCCAGGATGATTTTCCAAAGGAATTATTCCACGAGGCTTCCATTCTGAAGCAATACATAAGACAGGTAATCCATGAGCTAACATAGCAGCTACTGAACCACTCTTCTCAATCACCGCAAAGGCAGTTGATGAAAGACCTATTGTTGATTGACTTAAAATTTTAGAAATCTCTTCAGCTGATTGCTCTCCTAAATAATTAACATTTAATCCATTTCTTTTCCAAACAGCTATCCAATTTTTACTTTCATTTGACTGGCGGCCCAAAATAGTTAGAGTTACGGACCAGAATTCTTGTTTCACTTTGTTAGCAACTTCAATTGCTAATTGCTCAATCAAAGAATAAGGGTGAATTGAACCAAATACAACAAAATTAAAGGTTTTAGTATCAAAAGCTTTCTTAACAGGATTTTCTTTAAGCGATGTTGTATAGTGAGTGGGAGGAATATTTGTAATTAATGGTAAAATTTCTGAATTTATATTATATTTTTTTAAGTATTGTTGATAAGTATGAGATTGAGTATTAATTATAAATGGACGTAATGACTTCACTAAATTAATTATTAATAAACGTTGTATGTAACCCCAAAAAATTAATTTGACCGAAGATTTTTCTGCCATCCCAACCCATAATTCATGAAACATGAAATGCCATTGTATATCTGAACTTAATTTTTTTAAAAATTTATTTAACCAGAAAGGTAAACCTTTGGGGTGAAAGCCAAATGGTACAAATTGAAGACTTAATAAATCTGGTTTATGGGTATTTATAAATTGAGAAGCCTTTTTTAACTTTTCAGAAATAGGAGTATCAATTGACAAACGAAGAAGACGTAATGTTTTGCCATTTTCTGTTTGAACTGAAGATTCATTATCTTCAAATACGTAGCGATCATGTAAAGCAATTATAGCAATTTTATAGCCATGATTTACCAACTCATAAGAAAGGTATCGAGTATAATCACCAACGCCATCACGACCAGGTTCAAGTGAAGAGCAAATGAAAATAATATTAGTCATTTCTACTGAAAAAGTCGTTTATAATTTAATTTATAACTTAAATCAATAGACCTACGACCAATAACTTTAGCTGGAATTCCAGCAACAACTGTGTATGGTTCGATATCTTTAGTTACTATTGAGCCAGCTGCTATTACTGCGCCTTTTCCTATTATTAAACCTTTTAAAATAGTAGCCCTTGTACCAATCCATACATAATCTTCAATAACTACTTTACCAGTCCTTCCATCAAATTTTGATGTATTTAAATCATGATCTGCTGTAAGAATGACAACATCTTGAGATATTGAAACATTTTCACCTATAAAAACTCCCCCTCTAGGATCAATTCTACAGCTATTATTTATGACAGAATTTTTTTTAATAGTTAAGCCCGATTTGCAATCAAATTTGCATCCTAAAAATATATAAGAATTAGATTCAATGTCAAAGTCCATGATTATACGGTAAAACCATAATCTAAACCTATGACTTGGAATAGAATTTACCCAATAGTTACATAGGTAAAGCCTGAACTCACTAATTACATGTTTCAATTTTCTTATATTATGATTCTAGCCAAAAACTTCTTTTAATTGCTTCTAAATTAAACTTTTGCCTTGCAAGTTTTTTAGCGTTAAAAGAAAATTGTGCTCCATTCTGTATACTCTCTAAGATACAATTAATCATATCATTCTTATCAAGAGTAGTACAAGAAACACAACTTTGAAAACTAGTAAGTAATTTATTCGCTGCACTATCTACAGGTCCATGATAGAGTATAGTACCTGGAGCTCCTAGGTAACCAATCATTTTAGTTGACATACTGTATAAATAGAAATAAGGATTATTGAATTTAATAGGGAAGTACAGGATATTAGCTTCAGTAATATCTTTTTTCAAATCTGAATTATTTATTGTAAAAGATCGATATTCTAACTCAAAGCAACGATTCTCAAGCCAATCAATATTTTGAGTCCCTCTTAAGACTAATTTAAATTTGAAATTATACTGCGGACTAGAAAGAATATCTAATGCATCTGCTAACGATTGAAATAATGGTAAATAGTCTATGTGAAGTAATCCGCCAAAATAAATAACAATTTTATGATTTATTTGTTGAGTGTTTGGAGTAAATATTTCATCTAGATTTAAACCATCAGTAATTATTTCATAGGGTAAGATTCCAAAGATGCTTTGGTAATAATTGCCTAACTCTTCAGATATAACTATTCTTCTGTCTGCTAAAGTCCATAATTGCTTTGAATCATAAAAGTTTCCGCCAGAAGTCAGGAAATGATCGTGAAAAGATACCCATATTTTTTTATTAATACGTAGTTGTGTTAATAAATTTGGAAAATCACCATGATCTACGATATGTAATATGTCATATTCAATGTCATTTATTTGTTTTATTAGTATGTATTTTGTTGTGAATTTTAATTTATTTCTAATATAAAAAAAAATATTTTTAATATGCCATTTCATCCACCTTTTTTTTGGAAATATTTGCTCGATTTGATATTCTTTAATTGGATTATCTATTATATTTTTTTTTCTTTCGACTAGCGCTATGGATATTGTGTTTTCTTCATGGTTTTTAAATAATCTGCGTAAAATACGACTACCTCCGCCGTTAGAGTATATCGAAAAGGTTTGGTACGTAAGTAATTTCATGCTTATAATATTATGAATTACTGCGAGTATTATGCAAACGAAGAATATGTATATTCTTCGTTTGCATAATACATATTTTTTAATTGATATATCATATTAAAATTGAAGTATATTTTAGGTTGCATAAGCAGACTTTAGGCCATTAAACCTATTTTTTAACTTTAGAATAGGCTTTTCAACTATTTGAAAACAAAGTTCAGCAATTAATATTGGTACTAATAAACGGAGGAAGGAAATAAAAATTAGGTTATAATAATTATTTTGTTCTCTAAACTGCTCTAATAAAATAAAGATAGGCTGATGTAAAAGATATATTCCATAAGATCTTTTACCAATATACATAAATAGTCTACTTGAAAATATTGGATGTTTGGGTTGTGTAATAGTATATGTGACACAAAATAAGCATAATATATTTGTTAATATAAACCCGCCATAGTTAATAAATTTACTGTAGTAATTTATGTATAGTAATATAAAGCTGAAAAGAATAAATAAGAAAATAAAAATTGAATTTGAATATTTAATCAGTGCTTTTTCTAGTGATGGAGCGGGAGGAGTAAATGCTAAAAGCGCACCCAGTAAAATTGAGTCAATTCGACATAAAGTAAATTTATAATAATTTATTTCATAAAATGAAAATTTCAGATCGCTCTCGTACCTGAAAGCATATATACGAAATAAAGATACTATAGTTATAAGTAAAAAGAATAAAATATTTCTTTTATACAAAGATACTTTGTTTAGTACACTTGAAAACACTATTGGCCATAGAATATAAAAATGCTCTTCGACCGATAAGGACCATAATGGGTTAAGTACACCAGTTACATCATCTGAAATGATATTATTAAAATATAACAGGCTAGAGGCTATAGCTATTTTTTTATTTGATTCTTTATAAATATGCTCGGTAAGTGGCCAAGAAAAATATGCTAATAGAATTGCAAAAATTAAAGCAGGAAATAGCCGTAAAGCTCTTCTTACATAGAAATTTTTATAAGAAATTTTGCGAAATTCTTTTTGCTCTAATTGTAATAGATTTGTAATTAAATAGCCGCTTAAAATAAAAAAAAGATCAACGCCAATCCAACCATTTATATGTCCATAAGAACCATGGGCTAATAAAACAAAAAATATAGCTATACCTCTTAATCCATCTAATGAGGGTATATATATTATTTTGGGATACATAATTTATTTACTATTAATCAATAAATTTCAATTTCTTTCAAGAGTTGGTATAGTTTTTTACCTGTTACATTCCAATTTAATCGATTTTTATACTCTATAAATGATGAATAGGATAACTTTTCATAATTTATAGAATTCATGAGTAAATTTTGAATGTAATCAACATACTTCATTTGTTCATCATTGATATCGAACATTTTACCATTTATACCATCTTTAATAATCGTAGGGATTCCTCCAGTGTTAGTTGCAATACAAGGCAAACCAAACGAGTTAGCCTCTGAAAATACTAAGCCAAACGCTTCGGCTTTTGTCGGTAAAATAAAAAAATGACTTTCACTAAATAATTTGTCTAACTTTTCTCTTCCTGATTCCGTACTTTTACTAATAAAACCATGATAAATTGCATAATTGTTATCTTCAATTATAGGATTTAGTTTAGGACCAACAATATGTAATTTTGCGTTTATACCTCTCTCTCTTAATTTTTCAGTTACACTTAGAGCCATATTTCCACCCTTCCTTTCCCAATCAACTCCAATAAATAATAAATTGCATTCAAACTTTGAGCGATTTAAAATTATTTTTTTTATATCTTCCTCAGTTCTATCACATTCAATATTCGCACCAAAAGGAATAACTTTAACTTTTTTATAATCAACATTATAATTATTTATAGCTGTCTGTGCTGCCCAATCTGAAGAGAAGATAGCTAATGAGCAATTATCAAAAGCTTTCTGTTCTAAAATCAAACCGTTTTTTTTTGTTTCATTACTTATAGTGAAATATTCTTCATAATAATCTATTAGGCCGGCAAATGTGGCGTCGCAATAAAATACTTTAGGTAGTTTAGTGTTTAATAGAGCTATTGGGATCGAGCTAGGTGAGAAAATTATCCCAGAATTTTCATTTAATTGAGTTTCAATTTCTTGCCCTATTTTCTTTACCATTTCAGGATCACGGCTATAATCAAAACTCTTACCTATTAGAGAATAAGCTTTCTTTTTAATTTTTGTTAATGTATTAATTTTTTTAATAGTATTTGAATAGTCTAAAAAATCAATTTCTATATTTTGATCTTTTAAACTTTTAGCAATGTAGTATATTAAACCTGACCAAGAATGTATGTTGCTTACATCATGAGAACTCACATAAGTTATTTTCATTACAATTTTCTTCTAATTTATTGTCTTAAACCTTTTTAATACTAATAATATTCTTTTTAAGAATTGATGTGGCCTTGAGAGCTTAAAATATTGGAGCTCTTTACTCTTCATTTTATCTGCGATTAAATATGGGAAGTAATGTTCTAGGGCTTTTACTATTTCTTCTTCCCTTTGCTTTGAGTTTATACTCGAAATCCCATTCATATCATATACACTCACAACATGTGGTATTTTCAAAGGTGATATTTTTTTTTCAATAGTTGCCCTTAAAAAAAATAACCAATCTGAAATTATTCTAAAATTTTCATCATAGCCATTTAACTCATGTAATAATTTAGTGTTTATAAATGTGGCTTGATGTGGATAGCTAGCATGAATCATAAAATCAAAAATACTAATTCTAGAAGGATGAATTGCTTCAATATCTCTATCTTTATATCTTAAAATTAAATCACCAAATATTATAGTTTGGTCTTCGCTTAAATATGGCACTACCGATTTTAAAATCTCTTGATTTAGTAATGTGTCACCAGAATTTAAAAAAATACAATATTCACCTAAAGCTTTTTTCCATCCTTTATTCATTGCATGATATATACCGTTATCTTTCTCAGATACCCAACTTGTGATATTATTTCTATATTTGTTTATTATATCAATACTATCATCTTTAGACCCTCCATCAATTATTATATATTCAAAATCTTTATAATTTTGGTTCACAACTGACTCTATCGTCTTTTGTAACCCATCTCCATTATTTAAATTAATAGTTATTATTGATATTTTCATATTTATTAATCTATTCTCTAATCTTTATTTTTGTTTTTTGAAGTTTTTTAATTGAGCTTTTCAATAAATAAATATCATTTGCTAGGAAATTATTAATAATTGCAGGCAAATGTAAATTTAGTAATAACCAAGATCGCTTTTCCCTTTTTAGAATCACTTTAATCAAATAAATTATAGTTTTCAAGGCATTTATATGTATTTTATTATACTTTTCTTCATGCAATTTATTTAAAATAATGTAATCGTATAAGTATAAGGTTTCCAATGCATTTTCAAATCCTTTAGTTAAACTTATAAAGTACTCAATGTTTAGTCTGTTGTCGGGTATAAAATGTTTAAAATAAAGGTCTTCGCTGTACCACAATTTGTAGCCAGCGATTAAAAACCATTTTGAAATTTCTGTATCTCCACCTGAGCTTAATGCTTTACCTTTTCTGTCCGAAAGTAAAAAATTAAATCCTGAATTTAGTAAATTTATAAATATACTTTTTCTGATTACCATCCCAGCACCCCAAACATAACCCCTTTTAGATATATCTCCAGATGTTAATGCTTGAACACCAACAGCATATTCTCTTTGATAACTAGTAAACCAATGAGGTGGTAATGTATTAAACTCAGCTTCACTTCTACCGCCCAATACACCAATTTTTGAGTCAGATTCCATTATTTTATATGCAATATTGCAATAATTTTCATCTAACCAGTTGTCATCATCACACAATATTACATATTCATATTTTGCATTTTTTATGCCTGTTGTTCTTGCATAGTTTAAGCCTATTTTTTCTTCGTTTATTATAGTTAAATATCCTATACTTTGTTTGTTCTTTTCCCATTCGATTGTTGCAATGTTAAATGTTTCATCAGTGGATGCATTATTAACTATAATCAGTTCCCAATCTACATCCAGCTTCTGCTCAGATATACATTTAATTGTATGTGGCAACCGCTTTGAGCTATTATAACAACAAATTATAATTGAAACACCTTTCATTTTAATTTCACACCAATTGTTAATTCATTTGAATTAAATAACATAAAGCCAAAGGATTGCAAGTACCTATATATTTTCTCTCTAACTTTGAACTCGTCATGTATTTCAATAGCTATTACTCTTGTATTCTCAAGAAATGATAAATATTCTACTTTATCAAACAAGTATTTTTCAGCCCCTTCTATATCAATTTTCAATAAATCAATTACATCTATATTGTATTTATTTAGTATTTGTTCGATAGTAGTTCCTTTAACTTCTGCTCCTGTTTTACTTTTTTCTATAGTTCTTCTTGACCATTCAAGATTATCTCTAAAACTTTCGTCTAAATACAGAGTTCTTTCTTCGTACCATATTGCACATTCCTCACAATATACATTCTCATATTCTTTTGTGTTTAAACATAATTGTTTAAAATTAAGTTTATCTGGTTCTATAGAAACAATATTTGCATTTGGAAAGCATATTGACATTTCAATTGTGGTTAGACCAATATTGGCACCACAGTCTAATATATTTTTTACGATAATGTTATTTAATTTCAATATGGATTTTACTACAGCGTACTCATCGCTGTATATCACCTGATGAAATACTAGATTGTCACTACCAAGTTTTCTTAAATGTATTTCTTTATTATTATATGTAATGATATATTCATTATTTGTCTCTCTAAATGGTAGTTTTCTTTGTATAAAAATCATTTTTTCATTTTCTTTTTTCTCATATTGTTTATTAATCAATATTTTCCTTATTTTATTGATTAATTTATTCCAAATTCTGATCATATTCTTTTGATTAAACGGGCTGGAACCCCACCATACATTGAAAAACAATCAACACTTTTATTGACTATACTACCTGCTGCAATAACAGAGCCTTGTCCTATATGAACACCATCTAGTATTACACACCCAGCTCCAATCCATACGTTATTCTCAATTATTATTCCTTTACTTTTCATCCCCTGTTGATTAATAGGAATATTTTTGTTTTTAAACTCATGATTAGCTGGAATTATCATACAATGGCCTGCAATAAGCACATTATCGCCTATAGTAACTCCTTGTCCATGCCCATATATAATAGTATATGGATTTATACTGCAGTATTTTCCGATTTTTATTTTACCACCATATGCCATTAAACACACACCAAATAATACTTCTGTATAAGAGTCAATCTCAACAGTTCCCCCTCTTATATTTGATATATTTATTGATTTATCTAAAAAAGCTTTTTTTTGTATTTGTATTCCTTCTCTTAAGTTGTACATATTTACTCTGTAGGTATGTACAACTTTTTTTATTTTACTTATTAATAAAAAAACTATATTTCTAACCATTGACAAGGTACATTTATTGCTCCAACATCTGCATTTCCATAAATTGCCATTGGTGATGTGTAATCAGCAATCTCAAAATCACTTACATTTTTTTTATAATCATATACTCCTCCATTTGGCATAAAAGTAGATACATCAATTGAATACTTTCCTGATAATAATAGATTTTTAGGTATAACTGCTAAAAAATCTTTTGCTCCGACTTTTTCATTTTTAACTTTGGATACTGTTGTAAACAGTTTTCTATTCCATTGGTCATAAATTGCAATTCCTATATGATAAGAAAAATTAGCCTGATCAGAATTAACTTTCAAATATATTTTTATTTCATTGTCGAATGTAAAAATTGACGTTTTGTCTTCATTTTGAATTTTTACATACATAATCCCACAATTTCCTACTTTGTAATTTTCATAAACTAAACTCGCAGATTTATTAATATTGTTATATGCTTCTAATACCTTATTAACTTTTCCGCTGTCTAAAATCTTACCTGAATTTAATAGTATACCTTTTTTGCATAATTGTGATACGGCTCCCATATTATGACTTACAAAAAGTACAGTTCTCCCTTCACCCTTACTAACTTCACCCATTTTACCTAAACATTTGCTTTGAAATTCCGCATCTCCAACTGCTAATACTTCATCAACAATTAAAATTTCTGATTCAAGGTGTGCTGCTACGGCAAATGCCAATCTTACATACATCCCAGATGAATATCGCTTTACAGGAGTGTTGATATATCTTTCCACTCCAGCAAAATCTATTATTTCATCAAATTTTTTGCTAATTTCATATTTGCGCATCCCTAATATAGCTCCATTTAGATATATATTATCTCGCCCAGTAAGTTCAGGATGAAAACCTGTTCCAACTTCTAATAAACTTGCCACCCGACCATTCCCTTTAATTAAGCCTTTAGTTGGACTAGTGACTCGGCTTAATATTTTCAATAAAGTACTTTTACCTGCTCCATTTCTCCCAATAATGCCAACAGCATCTCCCCGTTCAATTTCAAAATTTATATCTTTTAGACTCCAAACAATATCACTATTACCTTTTTGAGTTCGATCATTAATTTCGCCAATTTTTAAAAATGGATCACCTTTTCCACGAACCTTACTTATCCATCTTTCTATATCTCTAGATAATGTACCTGTGCCTATTTCCCCCAGTTGGTAGGCTTTTGAAATATTCTCGGCTTTAATAGCTATTGACATTATTTATATAGTATCTACAAAGTTCTTCTCAACTTTATTGAAGATAATAGTACCTGAGGATAATGTTATCAGGGTGAAAGCACTGGCATATAAAAATGCATCCCAACTAAAAGTACCTTTTCCTAAAAAACCATACCTAAATGTTTCGATTAACACGGCCATTGGATTTGCCTGAATTAACCATTTATATTTTGTGGGAGTCGATGATAAAGGAATTATTACTGCAGATGCATACATCACGAGTTGAACACCGAACGTTACCAAGAATGCCAAGTCCCGATACTTGGTTGTTAAGGCAGAAACAATCATCCCGAGCCCAAGTCCAAGCATAGCCATGAGTAGCACAACTACTGGGAAAAGTACGATATAACTATTAGGCTCTACTTTAGCTCCTTGTACGTAATAGAAGAGCATCATCGCCAGAAATAGCAGTAATTGTACGCCAAATCGCACCAAATTGCTGATCACTATGCTTAAGGGCATGATCAAGCGAGGGAAGTACACCTTGCCAAAAATATTAGAATTGTCTTTAAATACTGTTGACGTTTTGGTAATGCAGTCGGCAAAGTAGTTCCAGGCTGTTATCCCCGCCATATAGAAGAGAGGTCTAGGTAAACTATCGGTACCGATACCTGCCATACCAAACACAAATGTGTAAATGATGGTTGTAAAGAGTGGCTGGATAAAAAACCACAACGGCCCTAAAATGGTCTGTTTGTAAAATGATACAAAGTCTCGTCGAACCAATAACCACAATAAATCCCGATACTCCCAGGTGTCTTTAAGTTTTAAGTCAAAAAGAGAACGCTGGGATGTAATCTCCCATTGGTGTGTTGAATAATCACCAACTGGTTCTGCAGAAACTTCAACCTTTTTTGTCATGCGGATGGATGACGATTTAGAGGTGTACAAGAGGATGATTGTTTATGGCTTCGCCCGGTCAGTCCCATTTTTAGGACTTATATCGTGATTATCAAATATATAAAGGAGTCTCAGAAGTAGCAACTAGTGAACTATTGTATCTTTATTTTGACACAATAGTTCTTGAAATATCCACTTTGATAATTAACTGTAAGGCGTCGAGCTGAATGGCTACAATTTTTCCCTGCTGTTTAATGACTTTTCCTGTGGTATTGGCAAACCCACCAGACCCAATGGTCAAGCGGTCACCAGGACTAAATGAGGCAATCTGAATGGCATTATGATCGACATCATTTAGCATTAGTTTAATGGCCGAAATTTCTGTGTCCTGAACAATTGCCGGTTTCTTGAGCCAAAACAGGTACCGCACCGCACCGGGTATTGTAAAAACCCTGGCCCGTTCGTGTTCCTGCAAATTGACAAAGCAGTAAGACCGAAAGAGCGGTTCTTCGACTAGTTTAATCCGATCTGACCACTTTCGTTTCGTTTTCAGCAGGGGACAGTAGACATCTATGGCCATTGCCTGAAGCCGCTCGGCCACCTGTTTTTCGTTTCGTGGTTTCGTATAAAGAACAAACCAGGGCATAGGTGTTGAGGTATGATGTTGGATATATGCTGTATGTGTGAACTGGATGCAGATCTAGGTGTATGGTTGGCTATACATAATACCCTTTGCCTTTGCCGTAGCCGTATCCATAACCGTAGCCATACCCATAGCCATATTCGTTGCTATTCCGGTAATTGACGCCGTTGAAAATAATATTCAACGATTTGAATTTCTTCGTTTCTTTCAATTCGTTCAGTAAGCGTATGTATGCCTTTGGGGTATATTCATGCCGTACTAAATAAAAAGCGGCATCCGCATACGCACCCAATAGGGTAGCGTCGGCGACTAAGCCCACGGGTGGCGTATCCAGAACAATATAATCGAATTCCTGCCGGAGTTCGTCTAATAGAATTTCTAGTTTACCATTTGATAGAAGCTCGGATGGGTTAGGGGGAATAGGGCCGCTCGAAATCACGAACATATTTGGATTGAGCGCAGTGGGTTTGATGAGCTCATCTACCGTTGCCTGCCCAATCAGAAAATTAGAAATTCCCTTTGCTTTACTCTTATCTATATCGAGGTAGGCCGAAATCTTGGGCTTCCGCAAATCCAGTTCCAGGACAACGACTTTTTTCTCTAAAAGGGCAAGTGTGGCAGCCAGGTTGATACTGACAAAGCTTTTGCCTTCTCCACTGATGGATGAGGTGATTAGAATTACTTTACCACTACCGGGTAGTGGGTTGCCTATGGCATACTGCAGATTGGCCCGTAAGATTTTAAATTGCTCAGCAATAATGCTGTTATTTTTGGGGTCAATGATATTATCCTTCATCTCTTTGGGCTTTTTCATGATTTCACCAAAGATGGATAAGCCTGTTTCTGCCTCGATTTCCCGACGAGATTGGATACTATCGTTTAGCAGGTCTTTTATGGTAATGACACCAACTGGGATCAGCAAGCCTGCCAGAAAGGCTATAAGATAAATGTTCGTTTTATTCGGTCGTACGGGGGCACCTGCGCTATACGGGTCATCGACCATTCGGCTGTCGGTCACTGTGGCCGCATAGGCAATAGCCGTTTCTTCTTTTTTCTGCAGGAGCAGCAAATAAAGGCTCTCTTTAATGCCCTGTTGGCGTTTAATAGTGATGTATTCACGCTCTTTGCGCGGGATATTTCGAATTGAGGATTCCAAACGGGTATTCTGACCTTTCAGCCCGGCACGGGTTAACGCAATGTTATTCTTCTGGTTTTCCAGATTCTCCCGAATCGAGTTTTTTGTGCTGACAATTTGGGCATTGACTGTTTTCAGGAAAGGGCTATCTGGTTGCGTAGAGCGTTCGTATTTTTCCTGTTGAGCCTCCAGCTCATTAAGTTTACTAAGCAGACTAATTAAAATTGGGTCACTGACCATAAGTGTTGCAGGCGCTACCCCTGTCTGGCTACTTTTTAGGTAGTTTTCAACACCCTCAATCACTTTAGCCTGAATATCTAACTTATTGAGTTCGGCGTCAATTTCATTGACCTTACCTAAAAACAAGCTGGCTTCCTGGCCCAGATCGGTGATCCCTTTGGCGCTTTTGTACGATTCGACATCCCGTTCTACCGTACTCAATTCACCCGTGATGAGCCTGAGTCGCTCATCAATAAACTGGAGGGTATTGGTCGCTTCGCGGTTTTTGTCGGTTAAGGTGGAGTTATTATAGGCTGCCAGCAAGCTATTTAATATGGCTTTACCTTTGGCTGGCACGGCATCTTCAATCGTCAGTTTCAATACCGTGCTCTTCGGATTTAATAACTGAACCTGTATAGCTGATTTGTAGCGTTCGGCAACGGCTTGTTTATCATAGACAGCTACCTTAATCAGGTTATGTCCTTTGTGGTATAAGGAGTCGTTAAAGAACACCCGGAACGTACCCTGGTCATTGTTCACGGTCTGGCCAAAATAGAATTTACCCGTTGGATTACCTTCTTTATCCTCCAGTTCAAATTGTTGCCGGTTTACTATTTTTATAGAGATGCCCTGATAGCCTTGGGGAGTAAGTGAAATCGGTTGAAATCGGATCGGGGAGGTTCCATAAATTTCCTCGTCGCTCCGAACCTTTCCTTGTTGGAAATAGGCAATGGTCAGGTTCAGATCATCAACAACGCGTTGCATTAAGCTTCGCGACTTCAGTACCTCAATTTCATTTTCAACAATCTTATTACCGGAGTTCGTATTCTCTAGTTCTTTTAAAATATCGCTCGCATTCGAACTTTGATTCTTAATCAGCAATGTGGCACTAACCTGGTAAATAGGTACTGCGTAGCGTAGGTTGATGTAGGCCGCAGCCAGACAGATCGCTAATGAGAGAACAAACCAATACCAATAGCGTAGATACTTGACCAGAAACAGGCGTAGATTGAAGGGGGTTTCCTTCTCTCCAAATAAGTCAGAAGTTGTATTGGCCATAGGTAAGTATTCGTTAGTACGGTTGTTGAGTGGCTGGAAAATAAGTCAACGGCTCGAAAGCGTATGATATAGAATCGATGGCGAAGTTGTCTTATCGTGTCAGTATATTGATGATAGCAAGTAAAACGGAAGCAGTACTTATTAAAATTGGGATTAATTGATACGTACGATCCGTTGTTGTTACTTTACCAGCTCGTGCTTCTACATACACGACATCATTATTCTGAATGAAATAGTAGGGAGAATTAAGTACTTGCCGATTGGTTAGATCGACCTTGATAATTTCCCGTTTATCCCCTGTGGTGCGCAGGATCATGACATTATCCCGCCGACCATAGACTGTTAGATCGCCAGCGATACTAATTACCTCAGGTAAAGTCCGGTGATTGTCCAGCAGATTGTACACACCAGGGCGGGTGACTTCACCCATCACCGTGAATTTGTGATTTAGATAGCGGACATTTACAGTTGGTTCCTTGAGGAATTTAGACAGCTTTTCGGTAATCGACATGCCTGCCTCTTCCAGGGTAAGATCGCTTAGCTTTACTTTTCCCAGTAAAGCCATTTCAACATTTCCTGCTGGATCGACAAGGTAACCTAATGGCTGATTGCCCGTTCCAACGCCGTAGGTCGCCAATGGGATCTGGCTTGTGTTCAAAATATTAAACAAGGCATTGGATTCTTCGCTTAGACTCGTAACCACAATAGCCAGTACATCGTTGGGTTGAATTCGGGCAACGGGTGGTGTGATGGAGGGCAGGGTAGTATAGCGTGTAGTATCCAATGATCCGCCACCCTGGAAATAGGTAATGGTTTTGGTCGTTGTGCAGGAATAAAAAAACGAGCCAAATACTAACCAACTGATCACTCTCAAGCTACTGGTACTCCGAATAAAATTCGTAAAAAAGCGCATCATACGGCGGGTTCCTGCTGTGCGGACTTGTTATCTGAAGAACAAAGTTAACATTTATCCGTAATTGTACAATAGAAAGATGCAGGGATTTAGGGATTCGTTTTAATTTCTAGTAGCTATGATCGAAAGACGAATAGACTACAACAGAGCCACAGTGGTATACTACAGCCTAAAGCAAACTTTACGAGTGTATGCCTTTGCCTGTAGTATACCACTGTGGTTTGGATAAAAGCATGTAAGGTAACATTACCAGGCGTGTACATCGCCCTTAAACATCAGCTTCAGGGTGCGTAGGCAAATTTTTATATCCAGCAGAAAGGATTGGTTTGGGATATAAATGTGGTCGTATTTGACCCGGTGTTCCATCCATTGGCTACTGTCGGTTGCGCCCCGAGCACCCCGGATTTGAGCAAGGCCCGTGATGCCAGGCTTTACCCAGTACCGTTCCCGATACGCAGCCGAATCCCAATGAAGCAAATCGTGGGGAACAGCATGGGGGCGGGGGCCTACCAGACTCATTTCACCGAGCAGGACATTAATAAACTGGGGCATTTCGTCCAGATTGGTACGACGCAAAAAGCGCCCCAATTTCGTCACCCGTTCATCATGGCGGGCTGTTTGGCGAAAGGGGCCTTTATGTTCAGTTATATGTACCATTGTTCGGAACTTGAGGCAATAAAATGCTTTGGCTTTACGCCCAGAGCGGGCCTGTTTGAAAAATACGGGCCCGTTTGATTCCAGTAGAATAAGAAAACCGATGATAGGAACCAACCAGGATAGAATCAAAATGAGGACTACGGTAGCTACCAGCAAATCGATAAAACGCTTTCCGAAGCGGGTGTAAATTGTTTCTTTAGGTAACGTTACTACTTCCGGTTTAGCAGGCCACTGTAGGAAAATGGGAGTGACACGTTTGGGCTCCGGGCTAGTGGGTAAGTCAAGATCTACGGATGAATAACCAATGGAAAGGTTATTGTTAACTAGCTTGGAATTAGTACGTGGAAATAGCGTAGATACTGGATTCATATGTACGTGAGGATAAAAGATTGAACGTATAGTATGGAACTCAATGGTATGTGTATTAACTCATTTTGGCAACTTGCCAATGGATATGTCAAGACTAATTATATTAGATGTACTATCAACTGCCCATACAATTATAGGGGTGTTTATGAAATGGCTGACTATTAAATAAATTGTATTTATTAAACGGCGAAGGGCTAAAATTGTACACTAAAAAATAGATGCTGGACTGTTTTGTGTAGATATGACTATGTATTATTTTAGCCGAGTTTAGCTATTTATTAGGAAACGATAGATTAAGTGAAGTGGAATAGTTTTAAGCTTATAAAAAATAGTGTATAAGAAGGAATTTGTAACTTTTTAGTTACATGTTTTCGGACAGATAGTTAGTTACTCAGGTAGTATTTCCAGTTTTCAGGGCAGTAGTAATAACTAGAACACACCCGATGACGTTTATTGATAGGCCAACTCCAGCCTAAACGATAGGTATGGGGGTGTTTACTAAGTGATTGTTTGTCAAGGTTTAATAATCAGGTTTATGTTGAATTTTTAAGCAATTACCCTATCCATAGTTTGATAATCCACTACCATACTTTTATGAAGCGTTCGTCCGCAGCCCAGATTCAGCACAATTTTGATCCGGCAAACGTGCTCTATTTAACCGGAGACGTTAATTATTGTACTCTCCATCTTCTCAATGGTGAACGTATCCTGTCTAGTCGTACGTTAAAATGGTACAATTCCCGATGGCCTGATTTTATCCGCATTCACAAAGGATACCTGGTCAATCCCCAGCATATTCATAGCTGTGTACAACTTTCGCCGATTGTCGCTTATCTGATTATGCGCAATGGAGTGTCATTGTCGATTGGTCGCCGTCGTATTATTGAGGTTATGAATCTGCTAGAGCTGAATTCTGTTCAATCGGCGTCTTAAATGCATTTCCCGAAACCGTTTAGTAATTCTTTTAGGATATATCTGCATATTTTTTGTATTTGCAATATATCAATAAATTTTATGGTTTTGATAAGGGATGTCACAGGTGCTATGTGCTGAGCAGAATTGATGAGTAGTAAGGCGTACAGTTGAAATGATCGATCGTAGTTTCATCGGGTTGCTCAAGGTGTTGTATTTGATTAGCCCTGTGCCAAATGATTTAGTCTTACCAAATCCATAGAGAGTTGCCACCTAAGAGTACTACAGCTATGAAACGTCTTCCTGGAAAACGCGGAGAACATCACTATGACCCACAACAGGTACTGTACCTTACTGGACATATCAACTATTCTTTCCTACATCTACTGAATGGCGAGGTTGTTATGTCGTGTCGGACCCTGAAGTGGTTTGAAGATCAGTGGCCCCAGTTTCTACGGGTACACAAGAAAGTTCTGATTAACCAAACGTACATTGCCTCCTGCAAACCGGCTGGTAATTCGACAGATACGAATTACATTACGATGATCAACGACACCAGTTTTGAAATAGCTCGTCGGCGCGTGCCTGGGGTGCTTAACCTGTTGGCTCAACTCGAACTGATGAGTGCTTAGTTGGTGAGCAGTTTATGGTTGAAAAAATGAGTCGATCCTATAGGTAGAAGGATAGCTAGGGCCTGAAATTTGTTACGTTTTGTTCAGACTGAGTTGGTCGGTATGCTAGGCTGAGTTGCTGTTTCAGCCTAGCATACCGACCAGTAAATAATCTGGTTAAGCTCAATAGTTACTGGATATATCACTTTTACGGTTATTAAATAGATATTTATATGATTATATTTTTATTTTCTAGTTTTATTAGAAGTAGTGTGTTTCTGCAATGTTATTAATTTCTGTAAAATGTTAAACTTGTTGTATATGATATATTGTTAATTTGTTTTGGCGTAAAGTGGCTGTCGTCAAACATTTCTATTGGATTGTTGTCCCTTTTTTGGAAAATGTCAACAACTACCATGAATCAGAGGACCACAATCCACAACAGCCAGCTTCCCGCTACGTCCATTGATACCTTTAACAGTCTTTATAGAAGATACGTAAAAAAAGTTTTTCAGAAATGCCTGTCGGCAACCAAAGATGTGGAAGCTGCCGAAGACTGCACACAGGATATTTTCATGAAAGTGTTCGCGAATTTTAAAGCCTTCCGAAATCAGTCCCAATTGTCGACCTGGTTATATTCCATTGCCCACAACTACTGCCTGGATCGGATTCGTCTGGATAAGCGCTTAGTCATGGAGCGTATGACACCGGAGGTGGATGCTGAACTGGATGATACTGATCCAGAGGAAGGAATAGCTGAGCAGAAGAGACTGTTACAGGCGTTACTTGAGCAGTTGCCCGATGAAGAGGCTACTTTACTTCGGTTGAAATACGAACAAAATCTAAGTATTGCACAGTTGAGCCATCGTTTACAGCTTTCGGAAAGTGCAATAAAAATGCGGCTTAAACGAAGTCGAGAGAAAATACGAGCTTTAGCCAGAGCTAGTCTGGAATAGCGGCCGTAGCCATCTTACTAGCTTACACCTGATGCTTTTTGAGAACCCGAGTTACTTCTTCTGCCCAGATTGTGTAGGCCACGTCCGTTAAATGAACCCCATCGGTGGTGTACTCGGGCCGTAATTGGCCGGGTAGTGATAAAGGCCTGTTTAGGTCTAAAAAATCGAGGTCTTGTTGCGCACAGACCTGTTGTAATTGCTCGTTTAATTGGGATATCTGCCTATTAATACCTTGCCAGTCATTTCGCCAGGCGTACGAACGGGCTGCAAGTGGCGATAAATACAATAGTCCTGTAACTACAGGAATTACATGGCGCGATTGCCAGTAGCTAATCAGGTTCTGGTATCTGGCCAGTAGATGACTGATTTCCCGATGAGGCAGGTCGTTGATTCCGCCCTCCAGAAAGATGATTTTTGCGGTTGACGCTGATAAGGCCTGCGCCCTTGTGCAAATACCTTCGAGCGAATCCCCACTAACTCCCCGATTCAAAATATCTTTGCGCCCTACTAGTTTATTCCAGTTGCCTAATCTGATCAGTGAGTCGCCTAACATGATTACCGAAGGATGTTTCGGCTCGGGTTCCAGGAGACGGGAAATATATCGGACGTAACGTTTCATAGCCACTTCGGAGGAACAAAGATATTGAAATCAGTAGGTATCTCTACAGTTGTCGATAAATGAAAAAGCCTGGTTGTCATACCAGGCTTTTATTTGTCAAAACGTTGAGTAAATCAGGTGAAATCTATATCTGATGCTACTTCCTGTAGCGAACGACTAGCTCTAAAGGCAGATGCCTGATCGATTACTATCTGAAAGTATGCCATTCTAAACAGGAATGTATTAGTTGTCTGATTATGAGGATTTAAGGTGGTTCTGTTTAAAAAGGCCAAACCCTGAAGGCATACGCTGATGAGGTGTTGTTTCCCCGTTTTGTGGGAATACCGACACAAATAGGCTATAATAGTATTGAACAAAACGATGTTGGTAATTGTACATAATGCATACCAGCATAAAACGATATGCCTGCTAAACTGCCCATACTTCTGGTGGACGATGATCCCCAACTTGTTGAAATCCTGAATCGGGCGGCTAGTCAAGTGTTTCCTCTGGCTCATTTTATTCAAATCAGTAGCTTTGCGGAAGCGGCTACCTACCTGGATGCTTTAAAAGAGCATGGCCCCAGGTTGGTTTTACTGGATATTGATTTAAAAGACAAACAATCAGGTTTCGATTTTTTAAGCTTGTTGCGGGAGCATCCGCAGGGCAAAATGGTCCCAGTAGTTATGCTGTCTGTTGAAAGCGATGAACAGATTGCCGAGGAAGCATACACGTTTGGGGCCAATGCATTTACGCAGAAGCCCGATACCTACGCTGACTGGAAAAAATATGTGAAGCTTCTGAAGCTGTACTGGTTCGAAACCGTTACGATACCCAAAATCTGGCTGAAATCCTAAGCGATTACTGTTAGTAATCAGTATCCCCGAACCTATTAGGGTGCAGACAGTTCGACCAGTAAGACAATGGCCTGCAGTTGGTTTTCAAGTTCAACTACACTTTGCTTCTTCTCGAAAAAGCCCTGTATGGTCAGCTCATAGGCCTCTTCTACAAGATGTTTATAGACGGGATGTGTAAAAAATATAAACGGGATAGCGCGCTTCCGTAATTCACTATCCTCTTCGATCTGTCGTCGTAATTCCAGGCCATTCATCATAGTCATAGTCACTTCCGAGATGATCAGAAACGGTCGATCATGGGTGGTTCGCAGGTAGTCGATAGCTTTCCGGCCGTCTGTGAAAAAGAATATGGGGCAATTTGGTGCAATTTTTTCCAACAAAGGTTTGAAAATGACTTGATCGTCGTCGTCATCATCAATGAAGATAATCGGATTATTAATTTCCATATGGTTAATTCAGGTATGTCAATCTGTGTGGATAGTATAACATGGAAATGGCCTAAAATGATTGATGGGGCAGGTCATATCCAAAATTATAAGATCATGTATAGGAGCAGACAATGCTAATGAAATCCTTACAGCCCCGGACCTGATTTTTATTGATTGATTATGGATAGCATCAGAACGGAATGATGTCTGTATAGAATCTGAATAGCCTCAATTAGTTTTCTAGTGGATTTATGAACCCAAAAATCCGCGTAGGTCATCCAAATGCAACGAAACTGTTAAAGAATGAAACAGCAGTGTTAGTGGGGGCTTTCGCCAATGCCGTACTTGCTCCTACATTGAATGAGTCGTTTGGGGCTGAGCGATAACAGAGCATACTATTGAACCGGTTGATAGGTAATCGGTCGGTTATTCATTTTGAGCGACCACGACGTAGTATGATGGACGAGTTTACTAGTATAATTAATGCCATACGTTGATTTGATGGAGGCATACGTTGTGATAAACTAAACGGGGGGAAGATTATGAATCCATTTGTTGCAATACGAACCAGTGAACGAACCAATCTGATTAACATTGATCACGTAAAAAAGCTGGAACCGCTCGAAGGTGGGCAAAAGACGCTGGTGGTGTTGCGAAGTGGAAGCCAGCTACGAGCGTTGATACCCTATAAGCGGCTGGTCAACATACTTCAGTACTGGACTTCCCAGGAGAACCAGAAGAGTCCATACACTAATTCTGCAATGCCATCGGGGGCAGGGCAATCGTTGCAGCGGGTTCAACAGGGCGGTATAGTTGACTGATACGATTTGGGTACAGCCCTGGAAAATGGGCTTTTAGCACCTAAAATCGGGTATTCGACAAAATAAACTAGAAAGACTGCGTAATAGGCTTAAGATTTGTCTATACAGTTTATATTAATTGAAGTCCTATGTATGAGACTGAAACGCACCAATTATTAACTCAGTTGCAAACTATTTACTGGGATTTGATGGAAATAGGGCCTATTGACCGGACTTCCTATTACCGTTCGCGAATTGATGCCCTTGAGCGTGCCCATCAGCGTGTGAGTCATGATATCGAGGATTGCCAGCAGATACTCGATGAGTTTGCCTCTGAACTAGCTATTACTCGTGGGGCTCTTACCGATCTGGTAACCGGAAAGCGTAACTGACGCGCAAGCCCATCGGTAGGGCCAGAATCGATCGGTCGGGAAATAGTTTTAATGACGATGATCTGGGATGCAGTAACGCGGGAGGAATCCCGCGATTTTCAGCTAAACTGCGCGGGATTCCTCCCGCGTTACACAGCGCCTGGTCGAAGATGCGGGCCCTTTCCAGTGAACTTTTATTTATCAGTATCGTAACCGTTGAGGCTGTTCATCTGGATGTTAGTAATTATCCGCACCGCAGGCAGACGGCTGGGCTATCGAACGGTATAGGCCTGTCGAAAAATTATTGCTCAGTACCAGAAGCTTGGGCAACCTGTCCCTGATATTCTGGAAGGGGATGGGCATTTCAGGGTTCGTTTACCCCTTATTCGACCCATTGGTGAATTGGCCTAGTCGAGTTGTGTTCCACTTATTAGGCGTTTTCCTCCTGCCATTCGGTTTTGGCTACCAGTTACCAGACTGTAGTTGATACCCCCTCCAACAGATGCCTACTTTTGCTTCCGCAGGCACCCACAGCCGTACCCGAACACAGGCTGTTTAAGACGTTGCCCTTCATCCTTTTTTACAACAACCAATAAAACAACAATCATGAACACACTCCCTAATGCTGCTACCCCTGTTTCGATACTGGACAATTACGTAGCCGTACTGAAGAAGTACAACGATTTTAACGGACGCGCTCGCCGTAGCGAATACTGGTATTTCTTTCTGGTCAATGTCATTGTTACACAAGGGCTGAACTTTATCAATATCTTGATCTTCAACGGTTCTGGCTTAATTGGGGGACTGCTTATGCTTCTAAATCTGGCGATTTTGGTTCCTTCGGTCGCTGTTGCTATTCGGCGGATGCACGATGTAGGAAAAAGTGGCTGGTATGCGCTGATTCCACTGTATAATCTGATTCTGGCCTGTACCGAAGGGGTTAAAGGAATCAACGAATACGGTGACGACCCTAAGCAAAACGCCTGATTCGCTAAAACCGACTGTATCCGTTCCAATTATTTGTTTTTAGCGTATATAGAATACCGTTATGCATTACACGACCATCTATGATCTTTGGACTAAGCCTCTGATCGATTGGCGTTCCCTGGTTTTACCGTTCGGTCTGGCAGTGGCCGCTTTAGTGGCTGCTTATTTCACCCGGCCGGGCAGTGGCCGTACCGGCCTGCTGATCTTTTCGGTTGCAGCCGTTGTGGTGTCGGTTGGTATACCCGCTTTTGACCTGTATCAGTTAAAACGACACAAGCCCGTCACGGTCGAAGGGCTCATTGTAGGCTATTGGGAAAAAGACTGGGTTGAACGCAGAGATGGGAAGAACAATTCATATAGCTATGAAGCGTTTCAGGTCGATAGCGTTTCGTTCGGCTATTACCGCAATGTAGGTATGGCGGGTTTCCATAATGGAGAAACTGACCGAGTCCCCCTGCATGATGGTATGTTTGTGCGTATTCAATACGTGCCCGAACGACAACTTGACGACGACCGTATCCTGAATCGCATCGTGAAGCTGGAGATAAGCCAAAAATAGAACGCAGCTTGTCAGGGGGATTATGACATGTGTAAATCATCCTGACAAGCTGCGTTCTATATTCCAGGAATTACTTCAGGAACACCTCATCATTATCGGTCATAAACATGCGAGTGCTTTCGGTGTAGGTACCGCCGGTAGGCGATTTATATTTCAGATCGACATAAAATGCCCGGTAACCAGAAGCAGGGTAGGCTTCGCTTACCGATACAGTGCCGGTATGGTTGATACCCAGTGATTTGCCTTCCCACTTTTCGTCCTGGAAAATCCTATCGGTTGAATTGGCCGACCAGACCGTCACATCTTCCAACTTATCGGAGGTGGATTTAATTTTCAGATTAACGCCGGTTTTTGTGGGGGTTACGGTCCACTGGCAGGTTGGATAAGGCTGTTTGGTTAAGGTTGTTCCAAAAAACGCATTCAGCGCTTCGAGGGCCTGCCGCTTATCGCCCAGGTCGTGTCCGACGTTCGGCACATAATGGATGTAATTTTCGCCCGGAATCTGACCGATGTAATGCTTCACGGCATCAACCGTCCAGTATTCATCGTTGGTACCCATAAACAGCATTTTGGGCATCGTTAGCTTTTTTCGATACGAATAGGGATCGATCATTTCCGTAACGGCGCTACCTTCTTTGCTGTGGACGGTCTGCGGGATGCCCAGCTTTACGTAATCTTCAATCTGTTCGCTGTATTTATTCCAGATCTTCATCTGATAGTCCAGATTGACGGGCATATTCAGCACATCGATCACCATGGGCGCAATAGCTACGGCCCGTTTGTCGCTAGCTCCCGTCAGCCAGGTGGTCCAGCCTCGTTTCGAAGCGCCCGAAACCACAAAGCGATTGACATCCTTATGCAGCGTTTGTTTAGCAAATTCCTGGACAGCATCCATTGCCCGAACGGCACTTTTAACCATCGGAAAAAGGAGCGGCCAGCTGTAATCGCCATCTTTCTTGTACTGATGGAGCGTATAGGAAATCAGCGCATCTTCTTTCAGGTTATCGTAGAGCGGCTGATTAGGCGTTTGCCGAAGTACAGCTACTACAGCGTTGTTTTTGGTGGCTAACTGGCTAATGGCCCGGTTGAACGTATCCTCCCGCTTGTTCCAGTTAGGTTCGCCCTCTTTATTGACCGCTCCGCCCGTAATGAAAAGCAGCGCACCATCGTGTTTGATTTCTTTCGGAACGAGGATTGACAATTGGTGCTTCCAGGTGTATTCCCGCCATTTCTGCGAAGTGAGGAGTACTTCATAAGCGGTAATGTCGCCATAGCTATAGGTGTCTTTTACCTCCCATTTAAACGACTGGTCACCATTGTGCAGATACGCATCCAGGGCAGTCGACGGTGTAATACCGTCCGTTGGTTTCGGCAGGGCAAAGGCAAAAAGTGCACTAATCAGGCCAATAACGGCGACGATTTTAAGCAGATTGCTGTTCATTAGGGTTTTGAGGTTAATTGAAAGGTTATCGTGAAATGGTTATCGCTTGGTTGGTAATCGTGAAGGAGAGAGGAAATCTGTTGTTTGCGTTAGTTGGCTCCATCGGCCCTGGGCGAATCGGCAATAAGCTTCAGGGCTTCTGCCATATAGATCTCGGCAGTATTTTCGCCGAGGCTGGTTCGGCTAATGTACTGGTATCGTTTAAAGCTATTGAAGTCAACTCGGGTCAGCATATACCCAAACGCATCATTGGTCAGACCGAATAGGAAAGGCGCTTTCGTATGCATCTGCCGCTTGAGGTAATAGCCGATGTTGGGCAGTGCTTCTCCCGGAATCGTCAGCACCTGGGCTGTACCCATGGTAAGCAGGTTGACCTGAGCTACTACGTTATCGCCGGGGGCTACCTCATACCGAAGCGGAGATTTTTTGACGATGTATTTCATGACATCCGATTCGATGGGTAGCGTAACCGGGTGCATCGTACAAAACAACGACGGGTTCGGTTGCGATGCGGCCGGACCAATAATTCGAAGGGCTTCATCGGCCAGGAGTTCGCCAATACGGATGCATTCTTCCCAGGTGTTGGCTTCTTTACCGCCTTCCCGACGATTATCGGCTGTAACCATACCACCCTGCGCTCCGTTTACAAACAGCGCAATGCCCCCTGCTTTCGACTCGATCCGGTCGCATAGAGGACCACATAGGTCGGGGCTTAGAATCCCCCGGCCCGATCCGATAATTTCGGGGTGAATGGCATAATTGACCAGCGTAACGATGGGTTTACCCACCTGCGTACCCGTAGTGGCTACAGCCTGAATTACCCCACAGCGAGGGTCATAGAGATCGGGGGCGTAATAATTGTAGGCAATTTGCCCTTTGGCCTCATCGACGGCAATTTTTAACGAAGCAGGGGCTAGCTTCGAAACGGCTTCATTAACGGCATCGGCTATGGCGTGTACGCATTGGTCGAGGTAAGGAAGGTTGGCAAAGGATTCGCCTTTTTCGTTCGGGAAGCCATAGGCATCGGGGCCACTGTGTGTATGGGTACAGCCAATCAGGATATTCTGTGGCGGAATGCCCTTGATCAGTGCTCTCGACTTATTCCCCAGCACCGACGGCCATCCCAGATTATCGACGCTGACGATAGCAATGCGGGTCGTTCCTTTTTCAAAAACACAGGCTCTAACGTACAACTCTCCTTTCTTTTCGACCGCTTTTTTAGGGGTGCCGATTCCCCCTGATACCGGTAGTAACGGATTGGGGGTAATCAGTCGGACAGCCGCTCCCGCTTTGAACGATTGAGCAAACGTCGATAAAGAAAGGACGAAAAGTATAGCCGAGATTAGTAAGGTTCTCATGCCGATAAAAATGAATGATGGGATAATGCATAATGGATAATGTAAAATGTAGAATGACGGGTACAGCATTCATATCCATTTTACATTATCCATTATGCATTGCATTATGATCGGCTTACCAGGGTTTGCCGGTCCCCTGAATTAGCCAGGGTTTCGACCAGGGACTGTTTTTGCCATCGGACTGCGAATTGGCCGTTACTTCCAGTTTGTCGAGGGCAGCTCCCGAGTTGGTTTTGTTCAGGTTCAGCTCATCGCGCATGTAGTAGAAACGTACGGGCAATACTTTCCGTTTGGCAACTGGGCCAGCCTGGAGGGCGGGTAAGCCCGTACGACGATAATCGAACCAGGCTTCGGTAGCACTCGTCCAACTGGCAATCCATTTTTGGCTGATAATCTGATTCAGTGTCCCGTCGTAGGCTACCCCTTTCTGGGTAATAAACGTTGCATAGCTGCTGGATAGCCCCCAGGCTGTCAGAGAGGCCTTTATCGCGTTTTCATAGCGGGTTTTCGCATCACCGGCTGCCCAGCCTTTCTGCGCTGCTTCGGCCAGAATGAAGTTCACTTCAGCAGCCGACACCAGCCGGGATTTCAGCAGCGTGCCTTTAGCCTGGGTGTATATTTCATTCAGGTAAGAAACGTGCGGATTGACGGATGTTTGCCCTGGTGTTGGGTTGAAGTTATAGGCCGACGGTAACTGCGATATACTCGGTGGAATACCCACGTAATTGGGGTCCGTATCGATGGGGGTATTTCCTACTTTATCGGGCGACAGGTACCGAACTCCACTGACAATTTTATCGGTTCCGGCTGGTAAGGTAGCATCGACTTTCAACGGAATCTCCACTTTTTTCGCCCATACAGCCAGACGAGGGTCGTTGGTGGGCTGCATGGCTTTCAGCAGCGTAGAACACATTTTAATCCGACGATAGTTGCTACCGCTAATGTCGAAAACGGAATTTGATGGCCAGGCATCCCCTGAGTTATTACCGACAAACGCCATCGTCGCATCGAAAGAAGCGTCGTCAATAATGGGATATTGGGCTGGATTGGCTACGATTTTTTCAATGCCGGATTTGGCTACATCAGGCTGCTTGGTCGAAATGCGCATCAGATAACGGAGCTTGAGCGAATTCGCCAGCCGTTGCCATTTGGTTGGATCGCCAGCATAATATACGTCTGCACTTTCAACAATACTGCTGTAAGATGCTTTGGGCTTCGAAAGCAAGGTGCTGGCTTTGTCCAGATCGGTCAGAATGCCTGCGTAAATCACGTCCTGACTATCGTACTTGGGGGCAATATTATCGAGGCCACCCGTTTCTCCTTTCAGCGCATTGGTATACGGTGCATCGCCCCAAAGGTCGGTAATCAGCCCGAACAGGATCGATTTCATGACCAGTGCAACACCCTGCTGAAATTCCATGTTCAGGGTAACGGCTCGCTGATAAACCAGGTCGTTGTTCCGTAACTGATCGTAGTAGGCTGTCCAGCTTTGGTCGCCACCCCAGTCGTAGTCGTTATGGCCACTGAACCAGGCATCTTTCTGGGTGTGTTGTACAACCCCGGCAATGTCCTGAAAGCCAAGGTTGGTATAGAGCTTCGCTGTTTCGGTAAGAACGGTCGGCATGACCAGGTTCGGGTTTACCGTCTCAGGCTGAACACCGTTGGGGTTGATGTTCAATTGGGTGAGGTCCTTACAGGAATACAGGAAGAACAGACCCAAAACCAGAGCCAGGCTCGCAGTGATTTTATGGAAGATAGTTTTCATGACAGAATCGTTAAAATGTCGTCATTATATGGTCATTTGCTTCGTGTCATTGTAATACACCAATGACACGAAGCAAATGGCTAGTTAAAATGTAAGGCCAAGTTTAAAACCAACTGGAATCACCCACGGAGTTACGTTATAGCGCTCGATACCTTGTTTGAACTGCGTACCTGCCTGTGTACCAGACTGTGGCTGGAAGGCCATTTCTGGATCGACGTTGATTTTAGCGGCAGTCCACAGAATAATGTTCCGGCTATAGATAGAGAAGTTCGCATTTTGCAGGCCAATCGACTTCACGAAACGGGCAGGGATGTCGTAACCGAGCGAGATTTCACGCAGTTTGACAAACGACGCATCGAAGGTAGCGGCCCGGGTAAACGACCAGGGGTAATTGTCGCCATACGGAATGATTTTGGTTCCTGCGCCACCCAGGTTTTCGGTATAGCCGGTTATGTTTCCATTGGCATCATACTGAGCAATAACCCCTGGATTGAATACGCCATAGGCATACGTTTTGCCGCCAAACTCGAACGGATAGCCACCATACTCGGCCGTTGGCCCACCCACAATCGGGAAATAGTTGCCGTGAATCTTGATGTACTGATCGGCGTTGTCGACCAGCCAGTTGCGAAGGGCATCACCCGAGCGGCCACCTGGATTGATCAGGTTGTCGAGGAACCGCTGCGACCGTAAATCAGACTCCATATACCGGTAGGTTTGCGACACAAAGTCACCACCTGCCCGCCAGTCGAGCGACAGATTGAGGGTAAAGCCTTTGTAAGAAAGCGAGCTCTGCGCACCCAGAATGAAATTGGGGTTGAAGTTGCCAATTTTATTCTTGACCGTGGTGGCGCTTCTGCTCTGCCACGAACCGTCGTTATCCAGAATCGGGTAGCCGTAATAAGGTGATTTAGGATCGGTAACGGTGATGATTTCAGCATCGTAAATATCGCCTACTTTATCGCCTACATAGGTCCAGGCACCGCCTTTGGCATCTGTCCAGAGGGTATAGTAGGGGATACCTTCTGCCAGCTCTTTGATGCGGGTGACGTTCTTAGTGAAGTTCGTGGTTAAGTCCCAGCGTAGGCCGCCTTTATCGATGATCGTTCCACCCAGCGACAGTTCGACCCCTTTACTTTCGAGCAAACCAGCGTTGATGTTCTTGGTGGTAAAGCCGCTGGAAGGCGCAATCTGCGAAGGTAGAATCTGGTTGCGGTTTTCCGATACATAATACGTTCCTGAGAAACGGAGTCGGTTGCGGAACATGTTATAGTCGATCCCGACTTCATACGAGGTTGCTATTTCCGGTTTTAAATCAGGAAGCAGAATACTGCCCGACTTGCTCAAACGGGTCACACCATTCCAGGCACCGGCATCGGCCAGGGTAGGATAGAGGCTGTAGGGGTTGGCATCATTCCCCACCTGAGCGACGCCCGCCCGAACTTTAAACAGATCGACCGTAGAAGGCATATGCACCATCTCATTCAGCAACAGGCTCAGCGAAGCCGATGGGTAGAAATACGAGCGATTGTTGACCGGAAGTGTGCTTGACCAGTCGTTTCGGGCCGTCACATCCAGGTAGATCATGTCCTTGAAGCCAAAATTAGCCGTACCGTAAACGCTGTATATGGCTTTCTTGTACAGATAATTGCTGTAGTTAATATTGGCCGTTGCAATGTTCTGGATGGTGTACAGCCCTGGAATGATCAGCCCTGCGCCGTTTTTGCTGCTGGTGTTGATATCCGTCGACTGCGAATAGCGATTGTTGCCACCAGCCGATACTACCACGCTGAGCGCATTGAACCGTTTGGTGTAGGTGGCCAGGAAATCAACGTTGCGTTCGTAGCGTTTCAGGTTGATCAGGCCGTAGGCACCGTTGGGTTCACCCGTATAGCTTTTCGCGATTTTGGTTTCCCGTTGCTCGTTATAGGTGTCAAGCGCATAACGACCCATCAGCTTGATGTCGGGGGTAATTTGCCATTCGGCTTTCATGTTTCCGAATACCCGATCACGCACGAAGCTATTGTTGACTTCATACGCCAGGAACCAAGGGTTGTTATAGTTGCCAATGCTCTGCGACTTCTGCTGAAGACCTTCTTTGCCGGGCACCCAGTAATCACGTAGGTCGTTGATGTTGATGTGTGAACCAACGGCGTAGGCCCACTGCAACGGATTGGTGCCCCGTTCGCCAGCCGGTCGATTGTTGGAATTGCTGCGGCTAAAGTCGAGGTTGGTGCTGAACGTCAGTTTATTGCTCAGTCGTACCGACGAGTTAATGGCCAGCGTATTTTTGAACAGATCCGAATTAGGGACAATACCCCGGCTGCTCATGTTCGAATACGAAAGGCGGTAGGTGACTTTATCATTGTTGTTCGATATCGACACCCCGTTGGTGCTGGTAATACCTGTCCGAACGAAATCGCGGATGTTGTTCGGGTGCGAAACCAGCGGAGTCGGAATGG